>Ga0105050_10004714_pt1 | contig 17961 bp, 21 predicted proteins | sample FRY01_FD_78088 | JGI IMG/M metagenome (GOLD analysis project Ga0105050, IMG submission 78088) | Freshwater microbial communities from Lake Fryxell liftoff mats and glacier meltwater in Antarctica - FRY-01 | ecosystem: Environmental > Aquatic > Freshwater > Ice > Glacier meltwater ... | reverse complement strand
CCGTAACTGCTAGTCCTGACATAGCCCTACTAAATTCGTTCTCTATCTTAGCACCTTGAGTTAGGTATATACGAACATTAGGATCAGTGTGGGAAAAGTGTTCAGCTACCAAACGTGCGGCATCGTCAGGGAAAAACTCCATCGCCATAGGCACTAAAACACTATCCGCTTGGCGCATCTGTTCCGGGCTCATACTCTCTATGAATTTAACCATATCACGCATTACTTTTGTAGTGTTAACTGCCATAGAATATGCGGCCTGCTGTTTCTCGTTAGGATTCATACCTGGAATGCCGTTTTCTTTACTCCAACCCGCATTTTTCATCATCATAAGGCGGTTTTTCTCTAACCTTTCCATTTCAGCTTCTTTCCCGCGCCAAGTAAGCTCGTTTTGCTGACGTATAGCTAAGCGTTCGTCACTAGCAAAAGAGTTCGCTTGTGTAGCGGCGCGGTCTAAATCCGCTTGGCCGCTTGTGAAAGCTCTAGCTGCTTCAGCTTCTTTTTTTATAGCCTCTCGCTCTTGCATAGCCTGTTTTAATGCACCACCTTGGATAGCGGCGGCATTAGTGCGCTTATTAATATTTTGTCCAAGATTAGACACTGAACCAATAGTAGATAGACCAAGCATATCCCCGCTAGCCTGTTGGCCGCGTAATGCTTGAGCTAGTTGTTGCTCTCTAGGGTCTTGCCCCGTGCCTAGCATGGCTGAAATATTATCATATGATGGCATATCCGTTACCTTTTTTTTATCATTGCGTCTTGTTCCCGTTTACGAAGTGCATTAGACATAGCCTGTTGCTGTTCGAATGATATAAAGTTATGTTGCTGCTTTTGGGCATCATTAGCGTCAGCTACGGTATTAGCGGCGTCTTGTGTCATATTAGCAACCGCTGTACGCCCTGCGAGTTTAGATGCAGCTTGCTCTTCTAAGTCGGCCCTAGCGGCATTACGCATACCGCCTGCCACATAGTTTTCTGCCATATCCCCAATACCTCCGCCTACATTAGCCACAAATACATTACCGTTATCAAAACCCTGCGAATTGCCGCTACGCAACTCTTCAGCCATCATCAGTTCGTCCGTAGCCAAGGCATTTTCATCGACGTAACTACGATACAACTGGCGCTTGAATATATCCTGCTGTTCAGGAGTACGTTTACGCAATTCAGCTAAAAAGTTCGCTTTACCGTACTGCTCATCTATGTAATTGTTAAAGCGTTGCTCGTCTTCATCTGTACCAATACCCATTATCTTACCTTCCAAAAATTTATCATCCGAACATACCCACCAGACCCGCGGCACTTTTACCCAAGCCACTCATACTTTGAATACCCATATTTGAAGCATTTGTTCTATTTAAGTCCGCGGAATATGCGTTTTGCATAGCACCTGTACTATCCACTGCTGATGATCGTGAAGCCATATTAACCGGCGCCATCTGTGCAGGATTAACTTGTTGTCCTGATAGCACTGCGTTCATTTCGTTTAGACTTTGCTGACGCTGTGTTTGCTCTTCATTAATAGCTGAAGTGCGAAGTGCGTTAGCGTTATTCGCTTCGTCTGTAGCATTACTATATGCACGATCTTTAATGCCCATCTGTTCATTAAGCGATTGCTGTCTAGCTTGGTTAGCAAAATTACCTGCACCAAGTTCTTCAGCATAGCGTTGTCCGCCGGCTGATAAGTCCATGCCGAAGTTACGGCTAGCTTCTGCCCCGCCCATAGTGATAGCGTCATTCTGTGCGCTAGAGTAAGCGTCATTTCTACTATTATTAAAGTTTTCCATAGCAGCATCATATGCTTGGTCACCTGCCGCCAAGCCTTGACTAGCAAGTTTAACTTCTAAGGCTTTACTATCTTGACCAAAACGTGTGTCTAAACGCTTACTACTTCTATCAAAAAGAGCATTTTCAGCTTCATTTCTATATTGATCATGCCCTTGGTCATACTGGCTAGTACCTACAGAACCTACGCCGCCCGGAAGATCAGCCATGTCAATAGCTTCAGCAGTAACGCCGCGGTTTAACTCTCCGAACTGATCCCAGTTCATAGGCTGACCAAGTTCTTGTGAAGTACGACCAATCATACCTTCACCCATTTGGCTTCTACCTGTAGTAACAGCCATTTGGCTATCTAATGCGGCTTGGCTTTCAGGATTAAGAGTTTGATTTTGCGTCCATTTATCCACTGACTGTCCAGTAGCAGGATCAATAGTAGATTGCGCGCCCCATGTGGTTGAACCCCACGGGTTAGTTTGATCAGGACGATTAGCCCAAGTCTGCGCTGTAGTTACTTCTTTACTACTATCGGCGGTGGCTTGAGCCGCGCCTTGGTAGTCTGGTGTTTTTGGTGCTGATTTACCCATAATATATCCTTATTTACCCCATCCGCCGCCTGTCCAACCTGAATTGGACTGCTGTACGGGTGTGCCATAACCTGAGCTGGCTTGCTGAGTGGCATTAAAGTTCTGCACTGGTTTCGTAACTATTGGTTGATTCATATTCTGTTGCACTTGTGAAGGTTGAACAGGTACAGGCGCTACTTGTGGCGCGGGTGCCGCTACAGGAGGAGGGTTACGTAAAGCCGCTACCGTACCCGCATTTGCGCTATTACGCATCATAATTTCATCTGGTGTAAAACCTTTATTAGTTCGCTCACCATTAGGGTTGAACCACTGATCGTTTTTTTTATAAAAATCGCTCATTTCCTTTTTACCTGCGTCAGACTGAAAACGCTGGTTAACCTCTTCCATTTGGTAGCCTTTATCCCCCGAACTATTCCTACGGACGTCCATAGCCGCGTGCTGTAAAGGCGAAGAAGGTGCCATTTTTCTAGCGAGGTCGGCTCTATACTCTGTAGGGCTACGCCCCGCATAAAGTTTCTTCATCGCGGCGGCGTTACTAACTCTATACCGATCAGTTTGTTGATACGGGTTATAATTAGCCATCTTAAACTTCACTTTCTAATGTTCTAGTCCACTTACAGTTTTCCTTACGCATCTCCATAAGGATATAATCCACGCCTTTGCTAAACCCGTCTTTTATTATGTGTACTACATTTAAGCCGATATGTGAACTTAATTTTAAAGATTTAGCATTATCACTTGGTATTGTAGCTAACATAATGCCCTTATCACAGGTGTTAAAAACGTAATTAAAGCACTCTTCTATAAAACCATGTCTTAAAACTAGCGGATTATCTATCGCCCAATGTATATTCACACTATTTTCTGTCCACGTATCGAAAACTGCCATAGCTACTATTCTATCTGTAATGGTATTGACAGCTACGATACCTTTTGAGTTTTCAGTAAGTGTAGGCTTAGCACGTTTATAGAGCCAATTCCAATCATCTTCAGACTGTATATTACGATAGTTAATAATCATAATATACCTCCTACATTCCACATAACGTCTGTACTCATAAGGACTGTGGGTGCGGTGGATGTACCACGTATGGCCACTCCAAGTGTTCTACCTATGCCACTAGCACCTGTCGCATTCCCCCAAGCTGTAGAAGACCCCGACCCCCATGTTGAGGTATTCCATACACCTGTATCCCAAATACCTACACTAGATGCAGGTTGGGCTAGTACGGCTGTGAACTCATCTAAGTTATAGTCGTATAATATACGTGTATCTATTACTGGCGCGTAGTCTGCACGGAAGTTAGGGCGTACAAAAGCGCCACGTTTCATTATACCCGGGCTACCCATATCAGAAGCAGTGTGCAGTAAGGAATATTCAATAGGGCTGCCATTCTCTGCGGGGGCAACAGGCGGCGCTATAGTAATTCCATCTTTATGCACATCCATGACCATAATTTTATCATCGGCAGTACCGAAATATAGTTTATTCTGCCAAATACCTGCTGAAAGTATAGGCAAACCACGCCAATACGCCCATCCACGGGTTGTGAGATCGAGGACATACTGAATATACGTACCATCGGTCTGTACGGGGCTTACTAGAATGATTAAACCTTCTGCCGGGAAGAATAAAGGATTCCATCCCGCCGTATTACGCAGTTCAATCATACTTTGCTGTAATACTTTAGCTATTTTAAATGCTAGATCACTAGTTTCAGGATTTTCTGCTTCGCTCCCTCGTAATACTTCGTCCATAGATACTAAACCAAAGCCTGTAAGAATAAATAGCTCACCTGCATATTCAAGTCCTGAACGATAGGTCAGCGGGGCCGCGCCAATGTCGTAAGTGCCAACAATAGACCATGTGGAGGACGCACTAGGGTCTTCACCTTGGTACATCAACGCGTCCCCGGCCGAACTAGCGATTACGAGGTAGTCGTCTACCCCTGCACCGCCGTCTAAGGTCCAGTTATACATACCGGCAACAGAACCGCCGCGTTTAAACTTGCCACCAAAGACAAATTCAGTCGCCGCACCTGTAATAGCGTTTATGCCGAGATACCATGCACTAGCCGCATCTCTAGCAAAAATCCATACGCGTAGTTTGTGGACTACAATGCCACAGATCGTTGTTTCATCAACGCCTGTTATATTAGTAACTGCGGCCCATACGTCAGTGCTTACAGTATAGAACCATAAGCCATTTAAGTTATCCGCATAGTAAATGAATTGTGCGCCTGCTTGGTCAACGTAATTGACATACATGCCATAGCCTGCGGCTGAAGTAGTATCTGCTGTGAATGCTGCTTTTTTAGTTGGCGCCGTATTATACGAAGTGGCGTCCCAAATACCTTCGTTAGTAACTGCAAATAGTTTATCGTCTGTTCCTGTAATACCTTCCATTGGGATTACAGTAGTCACGCCGTGGCTTGTTCCGTCTTCTATATCTAATACAAATTCGCGGTAGCCAAACCTAACACGCATACCTGCTTCATCAGGCATAATATTATATGCGTAAGGACATACACTCAAGTCTCCAGAAGCTAAAGACACTCTAGCATCAACGCCCTTAGTAGGCGGTGGAAGGACTGCTGCCTGCGTAGATTGCGGGCGCGGTCTATGTCTACTTGCTGCATTTGCGGCTCTAACTACCAAAGTTACTATTCCCTATATTACGATAAGCATTAATGAAGGGATAAGAATTACTGTCCGCGCCTGCACTAAGTGTGCCTGCGCCTTTATCTTGACCTGTTAGCATACCAAACATCTGGTTGAAATCATCTTGAGCGCCAGAAGCATCTAAGCCTTTAGCCATTAGGAATTTTAGTTTTAAGTATCTGGATATAAGAGTTCTGTCATACAAAACTGTATCTGAATTTACCGTAGCTTCATTCTTATATGTAGTACCATCAGTGGCTAATAGCCAATTATTAGATACATATTCATAATATAAGTCAGCTACGATACCTACAGGATTATTTGGGTAAACTTGAAATTGGCCTTCTGTTATACGCCATCCTAGATTAATAAGGTTCGTGACAGTACGTCCTTTTAGTGCCTGCCATTCTTGTGCGGATAGAGGTCCAAACATAGGTAGGTCTTCTGATCTATTCCATGCAGTGTTATCTACAATGCGGGAGAAATCGGTAGGTAGAGGATATGCCCCTGCATCAGTTGCTACAGTAGTGATTGTCTCTTCTCGGCGTAAGGCCTCCCAAGCATAGAGAATAGCGAGTTCATCGCCCGCTGTATTCAATAGATGAGTTAGTTGTATGAAGGTAGCATCGGAGCTGCCAAAAGGGTCAGCTACAGGCGTTAACCCGACTTCTGCCGCTACACGATTTAATATGTTGTAGGCGGTGGTGACAGTTGTAGGGTAAGTAACCATTTAACGTCCTTATTTTTTAACTTTGCGTGTCGTTTTTTCAGTATCGCCTTCTAAGAAGCGTTTCTCCATTAATGCTAATCTTTCTTCGAGCGATGAAATAGTTTTATCTCTAACATCTAACTGTTCCGTAAGTTGATCAACAAATTTAGTATCTTCTTTCTGTGCTAAATAGGCTTTAGCTTTTTGTTTTAGTGCCGTAAGACCACGCATATTCTGCGTATGTGCGTCAGAAACATTTGACAGGTGCTCTATAGTCTTAATATTAGCAAATTCTAGTTCTTCAACTTGAACTCTTGTTATAGCTGCCCATTCTTTCAAGGGCGATCCGTCTACTGGTGGTGCTACTCTCGCTATAAAAGCTGCATAGTGACGCGGGAACCTTTGTTTAATGCCTTCATTAACTGGTCCTGATCTGCTGTCACGCTCACCGGGGACTTTAATATCGTAATACTCAACTTCTACCTTATCAGGTATATCTATATGGTCTGGGTTCAATACGTCCTTAGCTTTGTTAGGTCGCATCTTATAAAAAAACTTACATAGTAAGTTCGCATCTTCATTTGCCGTAGCGTTCTGCGGCGCCTCGAAATCGTTAAAACCTAAATCGTCCATTATATTGTCCTCTGTGTTAAAAGTTAGGGCAGGCTGTTAAGAACCTACCCTATCTTATACTAACACTAGTTGTAATGCAAGTGCATTACATTGGGAAACAGCAAACAATAGTTTTAGCTGAAGCGTCGGATGCGTAAGCACACACCGCGTCAGATACTAAAGCTGATACGTCTAGTGTACCGTCGCCTGCGCCTACTACTGTAAGAGCGTTGCCGTCGGCACCTGCTGTAAGAGCAGTCGTTAGAGTAGCTGGTCCAGTGATTTGGAGCCAACAATATTGTCCAGTAGTAGGAGCGGATTGAAATACACCTGCGCCAATACCAACAATGTCTGTAGCGTCTGAAGTAGCAATATTATCAGCATAGCCAGTCATTAAGTAATAACCCGCTACATTACCTGCTACTGCGGCTACTGAGCCTGCACCACTATTGAACTGTACATAGCGGTAGCATTTTTCAGGTCCGTTTGTACCGATATCTTTGAATACAGTACCTAATTTAAATTCTGCCACTGTGTCTGTGGCCGTAATGTCTAAACCTAACATGGTTTTTTCCTTTGCATAAAAGAGGAGGAGGACGCTATCTCTAGCGCCCCAGATTAATTAACCGTTCGCGTCGTAGCGTCCGTGGAACTGACGACCATTAACAGTCAAGTTACCAGCCCATGCAATAATTTGCACTTCAGCATCTTGATTAGTTGAATAGCGTTTGTTTGGTGAAAGTGGAACCATGTTACGACGAGCATGTGGACGATACTTCATATAGTCTGAGTTAATGAAGAATGCAGTACCAGTAGGTGCGCCTGTACCTAGAGAACCATTATAAATACCGCCGTCAAGTACAACATCAGCATCCATGTATTTCACGTTAGAGAAACCACTATCACCCATTTGAGTGTTAGAGAAGCGTTGCTGATTTTGCAATGACTTCATATAGGTATTCCATACTGCACTATCAGCCATGATAAGGTCAGGACGATCCGCACCGCGAACTAGTTCAGCCCATAGAAGGTTGAAGTATCCATCAATTTTAGTGCTGTCAAGACCGTTAGCGGCTGTTTGATCACTTACTGCATTTTGCCAGAAAGTATATACGTTTCCGTCGATACCCCCGTAAGATGCTGCTGTAGGATCAACAGGTAGAGCTGCGGCTAGGCCGTCGATTTCTTTACCAGAAGAACCCGTACCGTCTGAGTATAGGCCACCAGTAATAAGGTTAGACATAGTAGCTTCAGCTACTTTCAAACGTGCTTCCATAAGATCAATAAATTGTTCTTTGCCTGCATTTTGAAGTTGCTCTAGACCAGAAATAACTACTGGTACAGCTGCTTGTTTGATTGTGTATTCTGCGGCACTGATAACATCAGAAGCATTAGTAGGTAGGATGTCGTATCCTGAATACCAACCTGCGTTTCCGTTTTCAGCGAATGAAAGTTCTTCAAAGATTTTGTGTCCGCCTGAGAATGTTTTAATATTCCCTTTTTTGTTTAGACGGTCAAGAAGAGCGTTGTTGTTTGTTACGTTATCAGCAACCGTTTTACTACGATTTTCGATAGTTGTAGCAAGAATGTCCGTTACGGACGTGTTTGCAAAACTCATGCGTTTTACTCCGGGTTAAATTAAATATAAATGTTTGTCGGTAATTTCTCTCGCCCTGCTGAATGCCGGGGGCGGTCAATTTTATCTCACAACCATTTAAACCTGCTCGAACGCCGGGGTTTTTAGGCCGTTACGTGTATTAAATCATAACGGCCTATCATTGTCAAGCATGCTCTTCAAAAGCATTCATTAACGCCCCACGAAGTCCACCGCTACTGTTTGAATTAGATTGTCCGCCTGAAGCACTATTAATAGAACTCGCAGCATTTCTCTTAGCCGCTATATTATTTCTACTACCCATTAATTTCTCCTTTGCGGAGCGTTGCCCCATTACATTTGAAATCTGAGGGTTAATTGCACAGGCTTTATCATATGCTTGTTGCAATGTCATAGATTGATTTCTACGCGCAGCACCTTCTAAAAGGTCTGCCATATCATCGCGTACATCTTCTAAGAACTCCGCTGTCTGTGCAAACTCTTGTATATTCTGATTTGTCTGCTCACGTTGGTGCTGATCTTGATATTGCTTGTTCTGGTTCATTTGCTCAAGTAGCTGATTTACAGGAGCCATACGTTCGTCAATCATAGCTGATATAGGATCATGCTCTGGTGCGTTCTCTGCGCCATTACCTACAAGAGCATTGTCAAGTGCATTAATATCTACACCGTATAATTGTACGAACTGTGCAATCTTTTGTGCTTTTTCTTGCTGTGTACCCATACGCAATGTCGCTACAGATTTGAATAAACCGTCTACGGCTTCCAAAGGGCTGCCTACGCCTTCAGCATCCATAAGTGCTTTGTAAGGTGTTGCGATCTGCATAAGACCTTCACCTAACTTACGATTATTGGCTCCATATTGTAGCATTGTATTAACATGCTGATCTCTGGCGTGAAGATGTGCTTTGACACTATCGGGTAGGTTCTTCCACTCTTCACGTACTTCAACACCCCAATCAAGCGGTGGTTTTTTTGTAGATGTAGTTGCAGTAACATCGTCTGATGCTACGTCTCCATTTAAAGATACATCTTCTTCCTCAGCTTCTTCGTATAGTGGCGTGTCAAAATCATCTAGTTCACTACCTTCACTATCCTCAATAGCATCATCGAGCATACTGCGTACATCTGTTGGAGCTTCATTATCGCCTTCTAATTCTTCATTATCAATATTCATAGCCTCTAGTCCTCATAGTTTGTTTTAACGCTTCTATGCGTTGGGTTTTATCTTCTCGTTCTTGTGAAGCCGCCATAGAACTTCTTTTGTTGTTCATATAGCTTTCACTGTAGTCAGCGCTGTTAGTAACGCCGTTTCGTTTATTATGGTCTGCTAGTTGTTTACGGTCTGAAATAATAGAGCCGTCTACATTACTCTTAAACTCTTCTATAGGCTTCATAATATACGCGCTACGCGAAGTCGCCGCCGCATGTTTGAAAACCTCTTTTTTTATTCCGTCCGTACGTAGTCTTCGATCCTTTTCAGAACCGAAGATATTTTCAAAGTTGTCGCCGTACGCTTTTTCATCGTAGCCATCGCGCCGGGTAGAATTACTGCGCTGGTTTGTCATTTGGTTTAGCTCTTTCTTTTGCTATTTCAATTTCAGCTTTAGTAGCTTCTTTTTGAATATCAATACTAGCTGCTGCTGAAATCTTCTCTAGTTCCAACTGCATTTTTTGAAGCTGTTTCTCCATCTCGCCCTGCACAGCCATATTTTGCTGTTCGGCGTTAACTTGAGAAGTCATCATTTCAGCTTGGATCGTAGCTGTCATTTTAGCTTCAATTTCAGCCAAGTCAGCTTGATTATCAGCACCAATCTTAGAAATATCAGCTTGGCTCTGTGCTTGAATAGTTTGTAGGTCAGACTGTAGATCAGCTTGACGTACTTGCATATCAGCTTGGGCTTTAGCTTGAATTTTAGCCATTTCACCCTGAATTTTAGCCTGTTCTTTAGCCGCTTCTGGATCAGGTTTAGGATTAGCCGCAATCTGTTTAGCTTCTTCAATAGCCGCTTCAATAGCTTTATCTAGCACGCCTTCAATTTCAGATGCGCCTTTAAAGCCTGCCATTGTCCATTGTAGCATTTTTAAGAGGTATGGAGTAGCCGCAGGAGATTTTTCCATCATAGGCCCGGCAGATTGTAAGAACATACTAAGTGCGCTCATAAACTCGGTACGCTCGTTCTTTAACTGCGCGAAATCTACCATAGCTACGCTTTCAGGACGTATTTCTACTCTGAAAGGCATATCTGGGTTTTTAATGATCTCAATAGCAGGACCGATAAGCTCTGCATCCATAGAGTTGCCAATATTAGACATTCTAACAATAGATTGAGGATCAAAATGTTTCTCAATTACTTCTGCTTTTAATTGCATCAAGTCCGTGGCGAATGTAGCAAACTCGTCCTGTAGTGCTTGAACACGTACTGAGCCGAACTTAGCTTTCTGGTTTGTTTGCCCAACACCTTCATATTGGTTATTTAACCCGCCCTGCATGATGTCTGCCATGCCTGATACGTTTTGTAGTAGGGAGATTTGTTGGTCACGTTGCTGTACCAGTTTATTTAGCGTATTAGCTATCTCTTCCACTGGTAGCCAGTCTATCTGTCCTTGCAGACCTCCCTTTTCGCCAAACATAGCCCAGTTCTCTACCGGGATAAGTTCATTTTCTGTTGCATCTTTAAGCATATTCTTAACGCCCGTAGACGACTTGTCGTATACACCCACAACCTTAACGGCTTCAGTGATTTTGTTAATTCTAGTCTCTAAAAGGTCAATCTGATTGTAAATATCTTCACAAAGTTTGAAATCCGCGGTAGGCATGTAGTCTGTAGTGGTGGCATTAGCCATAAAGAACGGAGGACAAGGGAAGAAACCTTTTAATTCAAGCGTATCTTCTTTACTGTCAAGTATCTCCGTCATTCCTTTGGTCCACCACTCTACTTTACGAGTATCTTTGTCCCAAATTTCCCAAACTTCGACTTTTTTAACAATATCCTTGTCATTATCACCTGTGTCGCCGCCATCAGCGTCAGTATGGGCAGCCATTTCTTTAAATTCTATATTTTTAGTTTTATCGTCACCAAAACGCTCTTTAAACGAATCTTCGTCCATATCATTCCTAAAAGCAACCCAACGTAAGGTAGAAAAGTTACGGCCCCACGACCATAGGACGTCTTTCCAGAAGTAATATGTTATAGGAGCTTCTTCACTGACGACTTGCTCATATACTTCACCCGTCATAGGGTCTTGAACTTCATCTGTCTCAACTTTATAACTAATCCGCGCACATCCAAGGCCGGGGAGTAGTCTATCTTGCAAACACGATCTAAGTACGGCATCATATTCTTTGCCATTCTCTTGTACGTCTAAGTTTAACATTCTTTCGAATATCTCAGCCGCTACTCTTGCCGCATCGTCTTTACTATCCGCATATCTACGTGATACATCTACTTTAGGTAAGTTACCATAGAGCATTGACTGTAGTGTTTTTGTATTTGAGTAGAATAGGTTTAGGCGGGATGTTTTTAAAATATCATCGTTGTTACCGTCACCGATATAGCGATCAACTATTGACCCGCCTCTCTTATGAAACTTTTTAACTCTCTTCTGCGCTTGTTGCAGTTCCTTAGTCCAGAATGATTGCCGTGACTTGGCATTCCGCTTTGCGGCCTTTTTACTTTTGACCGTATCGCCTGTTTCGACTTCCATATTACATCCTTAACTTTGCTATTTGGGAACTGCCGCTCTCACGGTCTTTAAATAAATTATCTAGACTATATTCTTTTGAAGTGAAGTCGTCAAGGTGTCGCTTCTCTTCTAGTGGCACTGCTTCTGATTTCTGACAAACTAGTGCAAAATAACGGAAAGCGTCAGAAGGATTGCTATTAGACGTCACGACATCGCTATCCGCTAAAGTGTACGCATGATCTATGTCTACGCATATGTCATACACTGGCTCTTTTCTTTTCCGCAGCGTGTAGCTTCGTATGGTCAGCTTTTGAGAGCGCAACAAGGTTCGTGCTATCGTTGTTAGTGTGGTCAAAGTCGATGTGATGAACGTCGAACCCTTTGGGTATCTCACCGTGGTAGTGGGCGCAGATAACGCGGTGTAAGGCATCTTTCTTTGTGTCTGTTCTAGTGTGGTAGTAGTATTTACCCACTGCGTCGAGATAATATTTAATCCCTTTAAAGACTGTGTGGGGTTGCACAGCCACGAAATGTCTGCCGTTATCTGCGTGGGGTCTACACACCCAATTACAGGGACCAAAATCTTCCCAACTTCCGAGTGGCACGACTGCGTGGGCTTCGGGTATAAAGCAGGATGCTTCATAAAACTTCCTATGTAGCATAGTTTGCTTACCGCCGATTTGGCTAACATAAATACCGCGCTTAGGCCAGTAGTTGTACCTGACGCCTTGAAACTCTCTGTAAACGCCCTTCTTATCCCGTCTTTGCTCGCTAACCATTGTGCTACATCCTTCTGTTGTAATAAAACATCAGTATAACACAAGTCTTTAGCCATGACTAGCCCTAATCGTGTAAAGAACTTATGTTCAGGTGTGCAGGTTATTTTCTTATCGTTAGAAAGTATAATGTCCACTAGTTCTGCGTATTTGACAACTCCTGCGCGAGTAACTTTACCTACCTTACCGCAAGTTAATGTATTATCACCGACAGCGAAATCCGAGATTGGCTTGCTACCCGTGGGGGTTTGTATAAGGGTATCTTTTTCAAGACATGCCCAATCATGCAGGGGCGCATCAGAGAATACTTTGGTAACTTCATTAAATCTGCGACGGTACGCGCGTAAGCCTTCCACTCCCTGTTTGGTTTTTTCATTGAAATAACAATCGTTGAGAATAAGTCGCCCCGCGTCGATTCCTTGCTGCACTTTAAGATGTGGTACAATTCGGGCAGGAAGTCCTTGTTCGAGGAACTGTTCAATAGTAGAACGACCCGTTTGCAGTGTTTTAGCTCTTGCATCGTGAGGGAGCCAAACGGTATCGTACGTATATGGCTTGCTCTCGAATAGGTCAAAATAGTAGGATAGAGGTTGGGAGTGAGCTTCTTCGTAGTCGATGATTGAGAAGCCGTCAGGCTTAGGCTGCCAGAACCAGATTGCAGTGCTGTCAGTGAAGCCCAAATCCATAACCATCGAAACGGCATAGTTAGGGTCGTAGTCAGCGTGTGGAGAATAGATATGACCTTTTTTCTCAAGCGTTTGAATTTGTCCTGCATAATATGTTCCTAGTACGGGTGCTGTAAATGAGCATTCCATTTCCTGATCATACTGCGCGTCGGTCATTTGACGCTTCATTGCAGCTAGTTCGTCAGGGTCTACAATGCCCGTCTCTGAGGCTTTAAGTTCTGCGTAATACCAATCGTCGTCAGTCTTAGCATTCTCTGTCATATCGTAGAATGTGTTTTTGCCTTTAGGCGTACCAATTATGGTTGCCCATCCTTTTCGGTCGGAAAGAGTTGGCAGTATAACTTCTGCCCATAGACCCGGCCTACAGTCTCCAAACTCATCAATGACGACGCCATCAAGGTAAATACCACGTAGAGCGTCGATATTATCAGCGCCATACAGACGAATAATAGAACCATTGACCAGTTTAACAGATAGATCACTTTCTCTAATATCTTTAACAGATGATACGAAAGGACGGGCCGCTTCTTTGAGATACTCCCAAGCAATGTTTTTAGCTTGAGCATAGAACGGTGCAATATAAGCATATCTAGGGTTCTTTTTAGTGGTGTATAGCCCACGTATAACTAATTCATTGACACAGGCTACAGTCTTACCCGCCCGTCGATGAGCAACAATAGCCGACCAGCGCTTCGTCCGTTGATGGAATGGTAAGAACTGTGGTCTAGGGTCGTAGTCTAGTTGTGCGTCTGCTATTATCTTATCCTCGTGAATATTCGTCTAATTATATAGTTGCGTATTACTGATACTACAGTGAACATGGCTGTTACTTCTATGGCGTCTTGCGGTGAAGGTTCAAAGCCCCACACAGGCATGACGAAGTAGGTCACTAGTACAGACAGTACCAATCCCACCCATAGGTTAGTCGCAACTTCCATAGCGGTATCACGTTTACTTTGCTGCATGAGGTACTGAAGTCTTTGTCTCTAGCTCGATCAGGAGGTCCACATAATGTTTAACCTTGTGCAAGTCCTCAACGCCGCCCTTGTCACGCCAGCGAGATATATACTTAACTATGTTACCCTCGCAGAAGTTCAAGCGATTACCCTGAATGTATTCGATAGGCTGTATAGCCATATCCTTATAATGTTTGCCGCCTACTTGTGTTTCTAATGCAGTCATTTAAATGTCCAGCTTTCCTTTAGGTAGTAGGTTGTTATTGATGGTGATATTTATAGCAGTGTCTTTAGCTGCCGTGGTATAGGTACCGTTCATCTTATTGAGCTCTACGATAGATGAGATACTTACTTTAGGCTCCATGTGTTGGTTGTCAACGGCTATCTCCCATAGCATACGTCTGCGATGAGCATCGTTAGGCCCGTCCATAGATACATTATAGTGTTGGAGTGTGGCACGTAACTCTTTAGCATCATGTCGGCCAAGTGTAGCGCTTACTGTTCCTACTGCCTTACCATAGCGTTCGGCTATCTCGGTATTGTTGCTGCCATTGACACGCATCTTAACCGCTTCGACATGCCACATAGTCATCTTACGTGTCTGCGATACGATTAGTCTGCGGATACTATCAAGAGACTGCATGTACTTAGCGTTAGCCGGGTGGTGTTCATCAAGTAGTAGCTCTGGGGGCAGATACTCTACATCAGGTATCGTTATTTCATTGGTCATGTTATAAGAGTAGCTAGCTGATAGCCTGTTGTCAAGTAGTGATACTATGTTTAATACGATATTTTTATGTATGAAGCGCCCACTGCACTGCGCCGCCCGGTTTTAAAAACATAGGGGGGGGGGGTTATCACCTTGATATCATTACATATTCTTATATATTACAAGTGCGGGTATATATATTAGTAGACTATGCATATAGGTTGTTAGGGTACATTAGTTTGGAAGCTTTGTGCTTATAGCTATAAAGCAGCCTTTTGAGCCTATCGGATGCAATCCTCCACCCTATCGGATGCAATCCTTCCCCTTAAAACCGGGCAACCATTACACGATCAAAGCAGGCTAGCTGGCTGCCATTTACGCTGTCATTTACCACCATAACTATAAGCCATAAACATGCATTAAGCGGGCCTTAAAAACGTCTAAACAGTACCATGAGTAGCAGTGTCCCATGTTTTCAAAGACTTTTAAAAAGTATGCTATTCTAGTGCCCCTACTTTTTTAATATAGTTATTTATAACTCTTTAAGAATATCTATATTTATCTACCCTTGCTACTCAATTTCCCAGATTATCCTTAAAAAACAAACGTGTATATAATAGTACTAAAGACGGTATGCAAACACCCTTTTGAGTAGCTGCGGTATCCTGTTTTTTACGTTCCAAAGCTGCGGTTTATTATTTTATTTTTAACGTGTGAATTTTGGTTAATATTTTTCTTCTAAAACCGTCAAAAGTGTAAAGAAAAACACCTTTGTACCCTTGCCAACGGCACACGTAAAATAAAACAGTTGACATACGTAAAAAAGGACATTATATTAGTAATTAACAGAGACCAAACTTTTATAAACGCAATTAATTAAAAAAGGACTTAAGACAATGACAACATTAATTACAAATACAGACGGCACAACATATAGAACTACAATTAATCAAGTAGTTTTTAAAGGATGCGATATTAAGCCTATAGGTAAAACTGGCTATTTCAGCGAAAAGGTACCGGCTTCTGGTCCTTCTCAAGGCAGTAAAGTCAGCACGGCCCCGGCCGTCTATAGGCTACGCGATAAAGATAATAAGGTTATTAATCATTTTTTATCGATGAAAAACCTCAAGGCTTTTTTGCAACGCAATGACATGGTAGCAATTAACGCCAATAAAAAGACGGCCTCACAAGCGTAAGACCGATAAAAAACCAACTTTAACATAATATAAGGAAAAAAAGACATGATTATTAAAACAGTAACACAATCCGATTTTCAAGACGCTTTTAATTCAATACGCCCTAATACCTTTACTTATGACGGTTTGAATGCCCTATATGAATATTTTGACGACTATTCAGATGATACAGGCGAACCGTTCAAACTTGATGTTATAGCAATATGTTGCGAGTTTACAGAGTACGCTAATATTGATGAAATAAAAGCTTCCTATACTGATATTAAAGATATATCCGACCTTGAAGATTATGCATATATTATCGAAACTCCCACTTCAATTATCATTCAGGATTTTTAAACAATGAATAGTTATCAATGCTATGCATAGCATTGATAACTATCTCAATAACTTATAAACTACTAACATAAAGGGTTAAACAACATGGGCTATTTCAAGATTAGAGGAGTTATGAAAATGGGTAAATTATCACCAGAAATTAACAGCTTAATTGATGGCTATGAAAACGATATTAAAAAACTGGAAGAAGAGAATAAAGAATATGAAGCACTATTTCGGAAGTTTTGGGGGTGTTCTCTTGAACTTAACAATTTGTGGAGGGCAGAAAATCCAGAAGAACGTGAGCTTGTTTTAAATGACCTCACAAAATTAAATCAATGGGCCATTGATACAATTAAAACCACCCAACAAAAGAACAAGCGATTGCGTGAGGCTTTGGAAGCGATCAAAGGCGATGCGGAAACATTTACTACTATCAATTTTGAACCAAAGGAAATTCTTGAAACATTGCGGCGGTGTGGATTGTGCGCTGACAAAGCACTAAAGGAAAAGCCATGAAGATAAGTGATAAAGTAATGAAGGTAGCACTTGCCCAAGTGAACCGTAACAACACAGACTATGAACACGTGCTTCATGTTGCGATGAGAGTTGCAAAGGTCTCTATATCTGCCTACCTCAAAGACATATGGAAGCCGTTTGATAAGGATGATGAAAGTACGTGGCCTAAAAGTGCCTTCGCCCCGAGTGGGAACAAATGGTTATGTATGTCAAAGAGCGGGATTATATTTTCAACACCTGATAATGTAGTGCCATGCTGGTTTACTCTATTTGACGTAACCCACTACCTAGACCCTGATGACATAATGATAGAAGAAGAATGATGTTAACTTTTAATCAAGAAACAAAAGACGAATTATTAATTACAATAAACCAAAGAAAAGGAGAATTTAAAATGAATATTGACGATCTAAACCTAGGACAAATCAAGCAATTAACAAATATGTTTTCAAATCCCCCCCCAACAGACGGACTAACCAGTATGGTAGGGAAAAAAGTTATTGTCCGTACCTACTCAGCAGGTGTACATTTTGGAACTTTGATTGAAAAATCAGGCGCCGAAGTCATATTAAAAGATTGCCGCCGTTTATGGTATTGGAAAACTATTAAATCAATCAGTTTATCCGCTGTTGCAAATTACGGACTAGACCATAGCTCAAAAGTAACCCCGGCAGTTGATAAGCAATGGCTTGAAGCGATTGAAATAATTCCCTGCACAAATGAAGCGATAAAATCAATAGAAGGACAAAAAGATGTCGAGGCTTCTTAAATTTAATGGCGATGGCGATGGCTCTGGCTTTGGCTCTGGCGATGGCTTTGGCTTTGGCAATGGCTTTGGCTTTGGCTATGGCTTTGGCTATGGCTTTGGCTTTGGCTTTGGCTATGGCGATGGCGATGGCTCTGGCGATGGCAATGGCGATGGCTCGGGCAATGGCGATGGCTTTGGCTTTGGCGATGGCGCTGGCAATGGCGATGGCTCGGGCAATGGCGATGGCTCTGGCAATGGCAATGGCGATGGCTCTGGCTTTGGCTGATATCTTGCTCGGAAATACATATCATTTAATGCTGCGGCCATCGGCAGAACGGATTGCCCGTTTAGGGGGGCTTCATAAATTTATGAACTGGCAGCGACCGATCCTTACGGATTCGGGT
>Ga0105050_10004713_pt1 | contig 17961 bp, 11 predicted proteins | sample FRY01_FD_78088 | JGI IMG/M metagenome (GOLD analysis project Ga0105050, IMG submission 78088) | Freshwater microbial communities from Lake Fryxell liftoff mats and glacier meltwater in Antarctica - FRY-01 | ecosystem: Environmental > Aquatic > Freshwater > Ice > Glacier meltwater ... | reverse complement strand
TGCCGGACTGTGGTTCCGGCGAGGTCGTTTGCTCATATATGCTCCTGTCATGCGGCCGCTCTGGCCGACGTTAGACAGAAAATCCACTTAACTCGCTGTGCAGTTTTGCCGAGCCACCTCTGATTGCCGCCATTCAGCCAGTGCTACAACAATGCCAGACGATCAAAATGCGGGACGGGGCTGTTGTCCCGTTCGATAGCATCGGCGGTGGACGGAACGTCACCCACAAGCAGCGCCGCAATCGTCTCGGTCCACCAAATTTCGTCTTTGCCGGACCGTGGCGCCCGATACATCAAGGCGCTGGCAAGCGCCGGGGCCAGAAATGCCAGAATCTCGCTCGGCATCAGCCAGAATAAAAGCCTTTCGGCCACGACCGTTGCGTCGGTGGATGATGAAACCGAGTTGCGGGCCAGTTCTGCCAACCATGTCGGATCTTGCGTTGCCGCACGGACCAGAATTTCGACCTGCTCCTGGCGAGCGCCCTTTGCGAGATAGGCGGCCACCGCTTCGCGATCCGATCGGGTCATATTGGCGGCTGGTCCCCTTGCTCGGAATGGCAGGAAGTCCGCGTCCTGCGTGAGCTGGCGGGGCGGGTCTTCGTTGGGCATATTCTCGACAGGACCGCCTTCATCGGTGACTTCGGCAGGGCGGCGGTCATCTGCAATTTCCGTTTCGGAATCCGCCGGCACTCGCTGCGCTGCAATGAGGAATGGAGCCGTGCCCGCCAGCAGCGCTGCAATTGTTTCGGTCCACCAAATTTCATCATCGCCAGAATTGGGCGCGCTTTGCACCAAGGCGCTGGCCATCGCTGGTGCGAGAAATTCCAGAATCTCGAGCGGCCTCAGCCAGAATAGAAGCCTTTCTGCCACGACCGTTGCACCGGTGGTTGAGGAGACCGACTGGCGGGCCAGTTCTGCCAGCCATAGAGGGTCTTGCGTTGCCGCACGGACCAGAATGTCGAGATGCTCCTGGCGAGCGCCCTTTGCGAGAAAGGCGGCCACCGCTTCGCGGTCCGCCAGGGTCATATTGGCAGCCCGTGCTCCTTCCAAGAAAGGGGCGGAGTCCGCGCCCTGCGCGATCAGGGACGCGCCTTCATGGGATATGTTTTCGGCAGGATCTGCATCATCGGTCACTTCAGCCTGGCGGTCGGCATCTGCAATAGAGGTATCGGAACCCGCTGGTTGATGTTGCGCTGCCAAGGCGGCGATGGCTTTTTGCAGCCCGGCAATATCTCTCTGCTCGCCGCCGCTTTGCAGCAAGCCGGATTGCAGACGCGAGGCAAGGCTGTGGTTGGTCATGTTGGAGGATTTTGCCAATTGATCAATCAACATCGCCCAGAATGAAACGATATCGATCCGTTCTTGCGATCGCCATATCAGACTCGCGATCACCAGATATCGGACACGTTCGGCAAGCCGGTCCGAGTGCATGGAAATGAATGGCCTTGAGCGTTGCAGATCCAGCAAGGCCCTGACCCCGTCCAATATCGGCCCAATTTCCGCTGGTCCCAAGCGCCTGACGATCGTCTCAAAATCACGTTTGCCAAATCTTATGGCGGGAAGCGGAGAATTTGACGGAAGCTGCGGTATCGCTGCGCGCAATTTTTCCAGCAATGATGGATCATCGGATTCAAGCGCCGTTGCTATGAAGGCGTTATTTTTGACATTGATCAGCGGTATGCTGCCAGATTGATCCCGGCCTGGCTTGAAGGCAGTTTGCTGACCTGCCGCCGCCAAAATATGGAAAATCTCGGAACCGAGCCTGTCGTCATCATAGGGCAACAGATCGAATATTTTGCGTGCATTGGCGGATTTTTCTGCCGCCGATAATTCAGCCGGAAGCAATGCTTCAAGACAATATGTCCAAAGCGCTTCGATCTCGACCGGACTGGAATCATGCGAAGCCAGATATTCCAATATGACAGCTTGGGCGCGGGCCTCTACATCAATGCCAATGGCCTTGGATGTTGCGGACAGAAATGCCGCCTGGGTCGCTGCGACTTTCGGATCGCCGGTCGCTGCCTGCAGCAGAGATCCGAATTGTGCGGCGTGCATCGCGGCGAGCAAACGAGTTCGTTGCTCCGCATTCTGCGCATATGTCCGGAGCAAAGCCCTCCATTCCTGTGGATATGCCAATAGTCTGCTGACGACATGGGAGTAATCGAGCGCGGTTTTGCTGCTTTTTCCATTTGCTTTCGGGTGAGCGCTTTCTTGAGCCGGATCGTCCGTTTGCTGCACCGGGTTTCTGAACTGTGATGACGAGCGATCTGATTTGCGGTCAATATCATCCGCCAGAGAGGCCGCCAATTCCTGTTCGGCCATGGTGTTTCCGGATGACAATATTTCGATCAATTTTGACCGGATTCTATCATATTCTGCGGCTGGCACTGCGGCGACAAGCAGATGTTGCTACAATGAGATGGATTCTACGGAGCCGTCGCCCTGTATCGCCAGATATTTCAGCAATGCCGCCTTGATCGATGCCGTTGCATCGACACCATTGGCTTGTGAGGCAGCCGATATGAGCGCATTTTGCATGGCGGATATTGCCGGATCACCAGATATTGCAGCGAGCAAGGACGCAAATTCTTTTGGCGACAGAAGGTCTGCCAAAACTATCCTGTCATCGGCCGTCTGACCATGTTTTTGCAACAGCCTCCGCCATTCCGCGCCGCCGCTTGCCATCGCCTTGATGATGTCGGCACTGAGACTGGAATGGGACGTGCCGCCGCCATGCCCATTGCGCTTCAGTGGCCGGTCGCTTTTGCCGGTGGGTGCCTCAGGCTGGCCCCTGCCCGCTTTTTGCCCCGGCTCCATGCTGGCCGATGATTGACGGCTTTTGCCGCTAGCTTGATCGACGGCACGGTTCAGAATGGCAGCGATTTGCCGTTCGGCACTGCTACTATCGGACAACAGGATTTCGATGATTGCCGCAGCCAGCTCGGCGTCGCCACTGGTCTCCTTGATCAATGACTCAAGCCTGTCTGGTGAAACAAAGTCAAACAGGACCAGTCTTTCATCCGCAGTCCACGCATATTTCTGCAACAATTGGCGCCATGCCGATCCGCCATTTTCCATTGCCGTGACGATGTCGGATTGGAGATTTGAAAGAGCGGCGCTGCCTTCATATCCATCGGGCATCAACACCTGCTCGCTACCAGTGTCCGGAGGTTCGGGGCCGACATGGGTTGCTTTTTGTCCGGGGCCGACTTCACCGGCTTCTTGTTTCGGATCCGTGCTGGCGGATGCTTGTCCGCTTGTGGTGGCATCCTGTTCAACGGCACGGTCCAGAATGGCAGTGATTTTCCGCTCGGCTCTGACGCTGTCGGACAACAGGATTTTGATGATTGCCGCAGCGCGCTCTGCATCGTCACTTGTCGGCTTCAATTTGGACAGCACATGCCTCCATAGCTGTGCGGGGTCTGCGACCTGGTCGATATGGGCTGCGACATGCTCGAATATGGCTTGGTCAATCTTGTCTGCTACGGCTGTCTCTGCTCCGGTCCCTTGCGAAAATGACCGCACAAGGATTCTGCTTTTTTCCAGAATGCGACCGTCTGGTGCCCAGGCTGTCAGCAAAGCTTCATATTGGGTCCTGGTTAGCGATGCAAAACGGACATAGTTCGTTGGCCCGGATGAATCTTGACGATTGAACCGCTTTCGCCATGCCTCGATGCCAGACGGCACCCTGTCCGTGATTGCGCGCGCGGCTATTTCGGGTTTTTGGCTATGCTGCTCTACCTTCATGGCCGCGAGGACATGACCCAGATCAGGATGGCGGTATGCCCGATGATCGGTCGCCCAATATATATCGGAAATGGATGCAATGAGTTCCGGCAGAGTGATTTTCGTCTGCTCCGCCAGATTTGCCAATATTTGAGCCAAAAGACGTTTCGGATCATAGGATGAGCCCCTCGCCTCCACCAGACAGGCAATGGTTTTTACCCAGAATTTTTGCCGCAGACTAAACCCGGCGATGCGCTGTGACGAAGACGAGAAGCCGGACAGAAGCGCATCCATCGCTTTCATCAAACCAATCGTGTCGGCCGTCTGGGACGGCGCGAGAAGCTTGACCAGCCTCTCTCTGCCCGCTTCACCTATTTGTAAGAACAGTCGATCCAGCGCGTGGCGGTGATGCAATTGACGGTCAAGCATCGCGACAAATTTTTCGGGTTCATTCTCCATCAGCCAGATCGCTTCAGTCGTCGGATCAAAACCGGACGGATCGACGGATAATCCTGGCCGGCCGTCGCGCAGGAAGGCTTCCATTTGCTGCAATCGCCAGATGGGTGTGTCGATCAGCTGGCGATCGTCATGCTCGCTGCTTTTGGCATCATGGATGGCACTGGCCAGTGCTTCCTCCAGGGCTCGCTCCAGCGCCGCAATCGCGTCGGGCTCCAGAAACGCCGGCCGAACCGTGCCAAGATCAAGCTCCAGTTTGTCGATCCGGAGAACCGCGTCTGCCGATGCAAATTTGTCAAAGATGTCGTGCATGACATCGGGAAATTTCTCCCAGGCCAGGGATTCAAGCCGGGGGCGATAGGCCATTGCATTGTCGAGGTCATGAACAGAAGCAACAACATCCAGCCGGCCAATGCGATGGTCAGTATCGATTGGGGATTTAGTGGCCATCAATCACAAAGCCTCCGCCAAATAGTATCAAGCTATTCATGGTGCGCTCTCAAACGCATGTGGTCAAGACAAGGCAACCATATCGGGTAGATTCATCCTGTGGGTTGAACCGTTTGCCAGCGATTACTGGCGACAGAGGAGTAGAGAAAAGCGACGGACGATACAGAATGGATCAGAATATTGTGATGACAGGAAGCAATGGAAGCATGATTTGTGTCGTTGAAGTCTATTTTACTAAATAACTCAGACCAGCAATTGTTAAATAGCGGTTTTTCCGGCATAGATATATTGAACACTGTCTCAGGCGGCTATGGAGGTGGTCCGGTGGATTTTGCCAGCAAGACCAGAGAGACGCAGCCTGCGGCCATAACCCCGCAGACGGCGCCAGCAACCATGACCGATCATTCGGTTCGCGGTGTGCAGCTTCGCCTGCTGTCTCAGCTTGTGCAAAAGGGCGCGCAGCGGCGAGCATCCGACCCATTGCATATCCCGGTTCAACGAGAAGATCTGGACGAAGACAAATTGCAGCTGAAGTCATCGGCTTCGGTAACGGTCAATCGGACGGGTCTTCCCGACAATCTGAAATCGGGCCTGGAATCGCTGTCCGGTATGGCGATGGATCATGTGCAGGTGCACCGCAATTCTTCAAAGCCAGCGCAGCTCAATGCGCATGCCTTTGCGCAAGGGTCCGATATCCATCTGGCACCGGGTCAGGACCAGCATCTGCCGCATGAAGCCTGGCATGTCGTGCAGCAGGCGCAGGGCCGGGTAAAGCCGACCATGCACATGAAGGACGGCGTGCCGATCAATGATGACGAAGGGCTGGAGCGGGAAGCGGATGTGATGGGTGCGCGCGCGGCGATGTCGGGCCGGGCAGCGCATCAAATGATGCCCGCACCTGTATCGAACCACGGTCGACAGGCTCAAATGGCGATACAGCGGGTTATGCACGGTGTGCCGCCTTTCGTCATCCATGAGATAGCCGTACTGTCTCCTGCGGCATCGGCCAGGTTGCCCAGCGTCGCGACCACACTGTCAGCGGCGTTGAATGCAGACGCCGCCGTGCAAATTCAGCAACTGATAATTTCCGTCGAACGTGAGGGAGGAGGCGACTATCAGGGCGGTGCAAGCACTATTGTCGGCGACAATCCTGCCCAGACGACAACTCTTCCCACGCTGCCGCATGCGTCTATCGAAATTACCTTGCAGCGGCCATTTGCCGAAGCGGCGAGCGAAGGCGAATTGCTGGGCATGCTGGCCCATGAAATTGGCGCACATAATATCCCCTCCGATTTCCGGGGGGTAGTTGATGCCGGCGTTGCCGTATTTGCCCCAGTGCATACGGCAAGAAAGGTTGCAAAGGCGAATACACCGTCGGGCGGCTATGAATTCCATAACTGGCCCGCACCGGCGCCGGGTGCCGCACCCGATAACTGGGATGGCGACCGTCAGCATGATCATGTGATGCTGGCCGATACGCTGCGCAATCCTCCGCCCGCACCGGCGCCGGTTGGTGCTGCGGCTGTCCCGATGCCATTGACGCGAGCCAATGTCTATTTTCAGACCGTGCTGAATATTGGCGATCAGATCTGGAATGACGCTGCCAAGACACCCGCTGAAAAGCTGCAGCAGACCAGTGATCTGGTGCATCTCTATCTGGTCTATACCGCCCGCGTCATCGCTTCTGATGACGGTCGGATGCCTCCGGCGCGACATGGGCTCGCGCTGAACGATGTCTATGGTGAAGTGTTCACCCAGGTGATCTTGCCCTATCGGCCGGGGCATCCCTGGATTCCAGCAGCAAGACCCAAGGGCAATCCGTTCACACTCGCCGCATCCTTGATTGCCTTCATTGGCAAGGTAAAGCTCGAGAAGCGCCGGAACGGGTGAGCTTCGTATTCCCATGCAGTTAAGCGAGCTTGGATTACAAACCCGACTAGGCCAGCTTCAAGCCCGCTTCACTTGGCGAAACCCGGTGCCCTATAGATTCCGCTGCCGCGCCGATAAACGAACAGCTTCTGGAGCATAGCCGAAGGCCGCAACGCCGAGATTGCGACGGATCGCTAGCCAGGCCCGGAAAAAACGGGGATCACCAGAGAGATCCACAACAGGCCCTTTCCCGCGTGATGCTTCAGACCGCGGCCCAGCGCCGCAGCATATTGTGATAAACGTGGATCAGCCGGTCGATATCGGGATCATCATCGGGCCGGTCCGGGGTCAGCGCCTGGATTGACTGGTCCAGATCAAACAGCATTTCCCGCGCCGAGGCGTCGGCAACCGCGCTTTGCATCCAGGTGATCGCGCAAATCCGCTTGCCGCGGGTGACCGGGGTGACCTGATGCAGGCTGGACGAGGGATAGAGGATCATGTCGCCGGCTGCCAGTTTGACCGGCTGCGCGCCATAGCGCTCTTCGATAACCAGCTCGCCGCCATCATATTCCTCCGGATCGGACAGAAATATTGTGGCCGAAAGATCGCTGCGGATGGTCATGTTCGCTTCGGGAAGGCGCATCAGCGCGGCATCGCTATGCGTGCCATAATGACCGCCATTTTGATAGAGGTTGAAAATTGGTGGCCAGATTTTTTCGGCCAAGGAGGCGGAGACAAACAGCGAATCATTGCCCAATTTGCGCAGGATGATATTGCCCAATTCGACCGCAAGCGCATCCTGCCGGCCAAGCTGCAAATTCTGTTTCACCTTTACCGAACGCGTGCCTGCCGACGCCGCACCATCAGCCCATTCGGCCGCTTCGAGCTTCTCTCTGAAATTGAGAACCTGTTCGTCATCCAGAATATTTTCGATGATTGTGAGCATGTGATTAGCCATTTGCTGGATTGGAGAGAGGGGGGAACGACGAAACGCCGCTCCCCTTATGCTTGTCAGAAACGTCCGGTCAGTGTCAGCGTGGCCCGGCGTTCATCGCCCTTGTAAAGGAAGTGACCGCTGCGATAACCAGCGAGATAATAATCCTCGTTGCTGACATTGGTCAGATTGACCCGCGCGGCGAGATTTTCATTCACCTTGTAACTGGCGAAGGCATCGAAGGTCCAGTAATCCGGAATCCGGTAAGTATAGACTTCCAGCGCACTGTCATAACCAGCAGCAGCATCGGGCTGACCGGTGAACATCTCCCCTTTATAGGTCGCGGTACCGCCAAAGGCGAAAGCCTCTGTCGCCTGATAGCGCAGCTGAGCCGTTGCCTGCGTGTTGGAGAAATTGCTCAAGCGACGGCCAATTTTATCGGCGTTATTAGAACCGGTGATTTCTGATTCCATGAAGGTGACCGACGCCTGGCCAGAGAGTTTCGGCGTGATATTGCCGACCAGACCCAGCTCGATACCGCGCACCCGGTTTTCGCCGGTATTCAGGCTGCCACCCGCTTCATAGCCAGTGCCGGCAGATTCGAACACGTCACTTTTGGTGATCTGAAACGCCGCTGCCGTCAGCAGTAGCTTGTCTTCGAACAAATCGGCTTTCACGCCAAATTCATAACTGGTCGAGCTTTCTGGTCGTCCGTCACCGATATCTGTCCCGTCATCGACACAGATGCCGCCATAGCCGCAATTGCCGCCCAGGTCGGATTCACCGCCGTTGATATTCTTGGCAGAGCCCCAGTTGAAATAGACATAGATGTCTTCCAGCGGCTTGATGCCGATGCCAGCATGGCCGTTCCACAATGTGTCCTTGTAGCGATAATCTGTCACCGTGCCGCGACTGTCGACCGTGTTGCTATAGTTGAACGCATCGACACGAACGCCGCCATGAACGGACAACCATGGGTTGATATCGACCGTATCCATCAGATAGACGGACAAGGTTTCGACCTTCCAGGCGCTGTCCACACTGCCGATGGCAATTTCGCGCTGCAAGATATTGTGAATGTCGGTGACGTTCACATTGCGATTCTCGTCGGTGATACAGTAAGCTGGGCTGGGACCGCCGCGACCATCGGTGACACAATTGGTCGCACCATTTGTCGTCAGATCATAGGTGCCGTTTGTCACCTTGAGGTTCGAATATTCGGTGCCGGCAACGATGTTATGGCCAATCGACCCGGTATCAAACTCGCCGAGAATATTGAACTGGTTGACTAAATATTCGACGTCCTGGTTGCCCTGATGCGTGCTCAGCGTCACCGGTGCGAACATATCCGTATCGGGATCATAGGCCCCGCCGCGCAAGCCGGTCAGCACATAGCCGTTTGACGTTTCGCCGTAGCGGGTGGAATTGACGATGGTGAATCCGTCAAACGGAGTGATGAAAAGGCGTCCGGTAAATGTATCGACATTGGTGTTGAGAAAGTCTTCGCTCTGCGTGTAATTCGGTACATCATCCCACGGACCATAGACCGTCACATCACCTGGCCCTGTGCCGGTTGGTCGCGGTACATAGCTGCCCAGATCCGGCGTATCATCCGCTTCCAGATGGTAATAGTCGAGCAGGATGCGGACCGTGTCGTTCAGGGTTTAGGGCGCTGCAATCGCTGCATGCCTTAAACTGAGGCCCCCCGCGTACTGGGAACTCATAACCACAACAGTCACATTCTGCGGCCTTGATTTCGCATTCGGAATGACAGGCAGGGCATTTCTTGGCCTTCGGTGCTCCTGGGTCCTTGCGCTTTCCGGGCGACATTTCGTTCTCGATGCGCCGCGCATATGCCTCAAAGATCTGTGTGCACGGCATCACAACGTATAGCAGCGCCTTGACTGATCAGCCACTTTGCTTTGACAGCACCGTCTGAAGAGAAATGATCCGGACATCAGTGTAGAGATCCTGAACTGCCCTTGCGATATCATTGACCCGCCACTGAGAGCGCCGCTTGTTCAGCTTAAGGTCCTCAGGACAGTATTTGGGAGCCGGATCAAGAAACAGGGTGCCGTTATACAATGCCTCGAACAGCCTTTCCGCAGAAGTCTCGCGGCACCACATCACCCGATCGGAAAACTCGACCATATGCTTGTAGCCCCCGGACAGCAGTTCACGATCATCGCACCTGGATTTGACGGCTGGGATGTAGACTGCTTCATTGTGTTTGGACGTCCAGCAGTTGAGAATACGTTCCAGAGACCATCCCGCAGCGAGCCGATGATCGTCGTCGAACAGCCCAAGATGAACATCCTTGTCTGCGCTTGCCGCCAGTGATTTCCCCCTCTCGTGGTTCACGACCATCAGGGTAAGACCACTCTTGTCACAGCGGTTGCCAACACGGTGGATTCCCGTAACCCGCCTGTGCCCTGCACCGTCCAGATATCCGTAGGTCGTCATGAATCCCGGGAAGCTGTCGGCATAAAGGCCCATGTCCGGTTCCGGAGTGAACAGCGTAACCTTTTTCTGCGTGTGGGTCTTCAGTTCAATACCTTCGAAATCGCCATTCTTGTCACTGTTGGGAACAATGCCAAGTTCATGCTCCAGCGTGTAGCCGCATACCTGCGTTCCGTTGAAGGGAAGCGTCTGGCCCAGGGAATTCAGTCTTCGGCCGGGCAATGCCTTGCCTGAAGCCTTGGCAAGCATGGCAACAAGCCGTTGCGGAGCCGTCGCCCGGAGACGGAGGTGCTTCCAGACCCGCGATCCGGTCGCACTTGGCAATTTAGCGATCTCGTCCATGAATTGCTGCAGCGGGTCCGCAATCATGACCGCCACAACCTCACCGTCGCCCCTTCGACCGAGCACGAGATATCGGGCAATATCAGGGTGAGATTTGGTAAAATCCACCGACATGGATTCCGGCATTGTGTTCTCGACTGTGCTGAACCCGCTCAGCCTTGTCTCGGGATACTGGGCATAGATAATCATCTTTACATCGCGAGCCGGAACTTCCCGACTGTTTGCGTCAAGCCAGACGAAACTGCGGAAGACCGCTTCAGGGATATATTTTCCTTTTGTCTTTCCGCTCTTCTTGCCGCTCGTAGAGGCGCCTCTGAGAGAAAACTCCACGTCGAACATAGGATACAGCGGAGCAAAGTCGGCGCCGGAATAGACCTGGTTCTTGTCGTTATGGTTCTTGCTTAGGGGCTTGATCAGCGCTTCATGCACACCGTGTGCAGAAAGCAGGTGTTCAAGTTCGTTGAGCGATGCCGGTGCGAATTCAAATGCCACTTCGTAGTCTCCTTCGATTTGATGTCGAAGAGGCATATATGTATAGCGCAAGTTGAGCACAAGCCCGACATGCGCCGCTAAAACCAAGCATAAATGCTTATCTATTTGTTTTTAATGGTATCTTTTATTTCTTTAATGAATATTGTGCGAACATTCTGGTGAATATTGGTGATGTCCTGCAGTCATTGGCTCCAAGCTTGCCGAACACCTGATCCATGGAGTTGCAAGGTGTAAGGCAAACCTGATATATCTGGCTCCGCACGAAATATGAGGCGATGGATAGGGGTTCCGAAACCCGCCATATCCAAGGATATGAGTAAGGGCAAAGCCAGGCCGCACGCCGTCGCTAATCTTGGACAGTTGCTTTTTCCGAGACCGTCACTCTCTGATCGGTTCCGATAAAGCAGGCCTTCTCGTCGGTCTCCAGAAACTGCCTGAGGCTTGTCAGAACCTGGTCTGGAGGCATTCGCCCCCTGCCCTTGAGCTGGCATTCCCATACCTCTGCCACTCGGAAGCCCAGATCAAATAACGCCTGGCGATCGCGCCGGTCGCGAATGATGTTGCCGACGATTTTCTCCTGCCAGAAGTCCGGGCGGGAACCAGGCCAGCGGAACAGGTGGCAGTCATGTCCGTGCCAGAAGCAGCCGTTTACAAAAATTGCAGCCTTGCGGGAGCGAAACACCAGATCGGGTCGGCCGGGCAAATCCTTTGCGTGCAGGCGGTAGCGATAGCTAAGGCGGTGAAGAGCCGACCGGATCAGAAGCTCCGGCTTGGTATTCTTCCCGCGGATACCGGACATCATCCGGCTGCGCACGACAGGATCTACAATATCAGCCAACTGCTTCAAGTGGCCTGGCTGACCTTTTTCCGGCTTTCTTTGGAGCAAGCGCGCGAACAAGAGCAGGCTCCATGTGACGGGCAATCGCTTCCACCACCGGGACCACGACCGCATTGCCGAATTGGCGATAGGCCTGCGTGTCCGATACCGGAATGGTCCAATGGCGTTCGCCATACTCAAATCCCATCAGGCGAGCGCATTCAACAGGCGTGAGGCGGCGCGGTCGGTGGGCTCCCTGATCTATAAGAATCTCGGATCCATCCTTGTGATACCGCGCGGACAGGGTTCGTGCGACATCTGTACGCTTGTTTGTCGTAAAACCAAACCCGTTGCCGGCCTTTTCGTGCTTCTTCCGGTAAGCCTGCAGATATTCCCAGAGCTTCGGCGTCAGAGTATATTTTGCATCCACCTCATTGTGGGACAGCAGGATGTCGCCCAAGGTTGGCCATTGATCTTGGGGTGACAATGCCTCGTCAAACCCGTCCCAGCTGAAGCCGGCATCCTCGCGGAAACCGACGATGAATATGCGCTGGCGCTTCTGCGGCACGAAGGGGGCCGAGCTGATAATCTTCGTCTCAATCCGGTAACCAAGATCCTTCTCAAGCGTTTCCCGAATTATCTCGAAGGTCCGCCCTTTGTCGTGGCTCTTGAGGTTCTTGACGTTCTCAAGCAGAAATGCGGCTGGACGGTGATGGGCAATAATCCGGGCAATCTCGAAAAACAGATTACCCTGATCCTCGCAGGCAAAACCGTGTGCGCGGCCAAGCGAATTCTTTTTCGACACGCCGGCCAGCGAGAATGGCTGACATGGAAAACCCGCCAGCAGTACATCATGCTCCGGAATTCGGGAGGGATCCTCGCCGAACGGCCGAATGTCACCGGCCATCACATGGTCATCACCGTCTGGAAAATTATGGAGATATCTGCGCGACCAGCACGGTGATGGACGAGGAGCATCTGAGGGTCATGGCTCCGCTGCGAGTGACTTTCGTCGCAAGTTGATAAGGCCGCCTTCCAGAATCACCGCAATCTGCTTCTCGGTGAGGCCGTGTCTGGTGGGAATGGAGCCCTTGCCCTGGATATCAAGGATGACATCGCCGCCGTTTGCCAGCGTTTGATGCAGAACCCGCGCGATGAGGACATCACCTGTTTCAAGGCGCTCATAGTCCTTCGGCTCAGCAAATACGAGCGGCAGAACGCCGTAGTTGATCAGATTCTGCCGATGGATGCGCGCGAAACCTTTGGCCAGTACGACCCTCAAACCGAGGTTGCGCGGTGCGACGGCCGCATGCTCGCGCGACGAGCCCTGGCCATAATTTCCGCCAGCGATCACCGAATGACCGGTAGTGGCACGCACGGCGCGCGCGCGCTCAACATAGCTCGTGTCAATACGCTCGAACGAGAAATCGTCGATCTTCTGGATATTCGAACGGAAAGGCAGCACCTTTGCACCCGGCGGCATGATCTCGTCAGTCGAGATGTCATCGCCCATCTTGAGGATTACCGGCAGCTCTAAGGTGTCAGGCAACGGGTCGAACACGGGAAGCGATTTGATATTCGGACCCTTGACCACCACGACAGAACGCGACTCGTCCGGTTGGGGTGGTGCATCAATCATCGTCTCTGTCACGACAGTCTTCTCTGGATATCCAAGCTGCGGGCAAGGCATATCGAGAGAGCGGGGATCGGTTATCTTGCCCGTAAGTGCAGACGCAGCGGCGGTCTCGGGAGAGCAGAGGAACACCGAATCTTCTCTGGTCCCCGACCGGCCCGGAAAGTTGCGCGGCACTGTTCGCAGCGAATTTCGTCCGATCGCGGGCGCCTGCCCCATGCCTATACACCCGTTGCAGCCAGCCTGATGTATCCGTGCCCCGGCGGCCACCATGGCACCAAGCCGACCGTCCGCGATCAGAATCTCGAGAGTTTGGCGTGAGGACGGGTTGATGTCGAAGGAAACCGTAGGCGGGACCACTTTCCCTCGCACGATATCGGATACCACTGCAAAGTCACGCCAGCCTGGATTGGCCGACGATCCGATATAGACCTGATAGATATCTTCTCCCTCGACCTCACTGACAGGCACTACGTTGCCCGGGCTCGATGGCTTGGCAATCAGTGGCACGAGAGTGGAGAGGTCGATCTCGTCGTGATGATCGTAGGCACAGCCGTCGTCGGCGGTGAGCTCGGCCCAGTCCTCGGCTCTTCCCTCGCTCTCGAGAAAGCGCTTGACCTCTTCGTCAGACGGAAAAACTGTTGTTGTTGCGCCCAATTCCGCGCCCATATTGGCGATGACATGACGATCCATTGCTGTGAGGTCAGCTAGGCCGGGACCGTAGTACTCGATGATCTTGCCGATACCGCCCGAGACCCCGTGCCGACGCAGCATCTCGAGAATCACGTCCTTGGCACTGACCCAGTCGGGAAGCTTGCCGACGAGTTTGACGCCGAAAATCTCGGGCATGGCCGTTGCAAAAGTTTCGCCCGACATGGCAAGCGCCACGTCGAGGCCGCCCGCCCCGATTGCCAGCATACCCAGCGCTCCGGCCGCCGGTGTGTGGCTGTCCGCACCCAGGAGAGACGCACCGGGCCTCCCGAAGCGCTGCATATGTACCATGTGGCTGATGCCGTTGCCCGGCCGAGAGTACCAGACGCCAAGGCGCCGGCAGATGCTTTCGAGGAACAAGTGATCGTCTGGATTCAGATTGTCGATTTGTAGCAGGTTGTGATCGACATACTGGACGCTGACTTCCGTCTTTACACGGTCGAGCCCGATTGCCTCCAGTGACAGCATGGCAAGAGTTCCCGTGGCGTCCTGGGTCAGCGTCTGGTCGATCCGGAGCTCAATTGGGGCACCCGGCGTCATCTCGCCAGCGACCAGATGCGATTGGATCAGTTTTTGTGCGGCGTTGAAATTCATGGCATTCTCCATGTCTGTTACTCATCTCCCGGTTGTTTCAGCGGCGTTAGCAACAGGATGCATCCTCCACCAGATTTTCTGCGATAGCGCTTTTCCAAGGTCAGTGTTCACAGAATTGCCGCTGTTGCGGAACACTTAATCAATCAACATCCTGCTATTTCTACAGCTTAATGGGAACCGAGCCTAGTTGTAAAATATTTCTCCCACGCCCTGGTAGCTAACTCGAAGCGTGGGACCGTGATGATGGCGCCCGCTCGATAACCTTCCTGGCAGCAGCCGCGTTGATGCATTTCATCATATCCACATCGTAATGGGTGAGTGGTGACGACAAGTGCCAAACAGATCTGCGGATCAAGTCCAAATCTAACCGTCGAGCTGCAATGCTCTCGTTATTCACCTGGTTTTCCTGATCCAGATCTTTTCGATCATTTTGCCCATGCGGGTCTTCGCCTGCGAGCCAGTCATTTTCTGGAGGATAGTGCTGAGCAAACAACAACGGCTGAAGCCTATTACCAGCTATAAGCTGGTGGGTTTACTCCAAAGGTCAGACACTAAAATATGTTTGTTAAGATGCGGATAGATAAATTCTGCTGCGTGTGGACGGTAGCCTTGACGCAAGCGAATAACTTTTCGTTCATAGGGAACAGTCAGTGATGCGCTGCCTAAATAGGTAGCGCTACTTCGATGTCGGTTGTTCGAGCCTTTCCTGACGAAACTGAAACGCGAGCCATTAGGGTGCGAGTCGGTATCGCTTCGAAACTATTACCTTGCCAAGATAGTTTGTTAACGCTATTATCTAGGCATGACCAATGGAGCTAGAAATGGATAGTCGCGTCATCGCGGAGCTGGTCCTGCACTTGGGGCGCATGGCGTTCCGCGAGGCGCTGGTGGAGGGGCTGACCGCGGCGCAGTGGGCAGCACTCAGATACATCGCGCGCGCCAACCGCTTCTCGCGCACCCCGTCCGCCTTCGCCGCGTTCCATGGCACGACCCGGGGCACGGCGTCGCAGACGATCAAAAGCCTCGAAAGCCAAGGCTATCTGATACGCACGTGGTCACAGGCCGATAGGCGCAGCTGCCAGCTTGTTCTGACCGACAAAGCCAGGGCCATTCTTGTAAACGACAGCTTTGAAGCGCTGGTCCGTGCCGCGGATGCTCTACCCCCAAGCGTCCGCAGCCACTTCGTCGGCACTTTACAGCGCATGCTTCACCAGGTGGCGAGGGAGAGGGGCGCATCCACCTTCGGCACCTGCACATCGTGTGAGCATCTGGAAGGCGACGGCTGCAGCCGGGAGGGTCAGGCACCCTATACGTGCGGGTTCATGAGTACGCCGGTGCTTGTGGAAGAACTCGACGAGATCTGCATCAACTTCGTTCCGGGCAAGCCCATGACGGCGACGGGTTCTGTCAGCGGAGCCGCACCGCGATGAGTACTGTTCCCGGATCGGCGATCACCATCGCAGACGGCGAGATCACCATCGATGCCGAGCTGCTCGCGCCCAGGCTCGGACTGTCGGCCGAAGCGCTGAAGGCCGGGATGCGCGAGGGCACGGTCTCAAGCGTCGCCGAGACCGGCATCGACGAGGATGTCGGACGCACCCGTCTTACTTTCAGGCATCGCAGGCGAGTCTGGATTGTGGTGGTCGAATCCGACGGTACCGTGGTCGAGAATCCCACCGCTGTGGTTGCCCCGCCAACGCACCCCGATTGCCTGAATCCGATCGATTTCGTGGGGATCGCGCCATGACTGCAGAGCCCTGGGATTTCGCCGCCACCATAACCGTTGAGGACAGCGCGCCTGAAACGCTCGCCCGCCGGCTTCGAGCGCATCTTCAAGCGCTCGCCACACGGCGCTTACCGATTACCTATCAGGAAGCGGCCAAAGGGATGTTCCTGTCACCACCGAACACGATTCATCAAGTCACCGAGGCGTTGGAGCAGCTTATGGGCGAGGACGCCGCGGCTGACCGCCCGTTCATCGCGGCCATGGTCATCGGCAAGACGCGCGGAGGCCTGCCGGCACCGGGCTTTTTCGACTGCGCGGCACGGCTGGGACGCTTCGCCGGCGATGCAACGGGTCTGGACGCTTGGTCCTTTCATGCGGCCGAGCTCCATGCGGCGGTCGCCTTCTGGGGGCAGCCGAACGGACCCCCGCGAGAGTAAACGAAAGCGCATGGCCCATCATTCGGCACAGTCCCCGGAGCAAAGCCGACTTCATCTCGTGCCGGGCGGCGACGTGGGTGGCCGACGCTCGCGCGTGGTCATCGTCGGCGCTGGCTTTGCCGGCCTCACTGTCGCCAAGCGGCTTGCCAAGGTGCCGGTGGACATCACCCTGATCGACCGGGAAAACCATCACCTCTTCCAGCCGCTGCTCTACCAGGTAGCGACGGCGGGCCTGTCGCCGGCCGACATCGCCTGGCCCATTCGAGGCCTTGTCCGGGACCAGCGCAACACACGGGTGTTGTTGGAAGAGGTCACCGGTGTCGATCGTGTCCGCAAACGCGTAATCATCGGCGGCCGCACCATCGCCTACGACGTTCTGGTGCTCGCGACCGGGGCGACCCATGGCTATTTCGGCAATGACAGCTGGGCGGCCCATGCACCCGGCCTGAAGACAATCGACGACGCCACGGAGATCCGCCGCCGTTTGCTGCTCGCGTTCGAGCGCGCGGAGATGGAATCCGATGCGCGCGAGCGCGAACGGCTCCTCACCATCGTCATCGTTGGCGGCGGGCCGACCGGGGTCGAGATGGCCGGTGCCGTCGTCGAACTGGCACGCAAGGCGCTCGCGACCGACTTCCGCGCCATCGATCCGCGGCAGACGCGCGTGCTGCTGCTCGAAGCCGGACCACGGTTGCTGCCAAGCTTTCCGGAATCGCTGTCGCGCTATGCCGAAAAGACGCTGCGAAGCCTTGGCGTTGATGTCCGCCTGGAACAGGCAGTCACGCGCTGTGGTGCAACCGGGGTCTCGCTGGGCGACGAGACCGTGTCCGCAGGCACGGTGATCTGGGCGGCCGGGGTCGCCGCCTCGCCGGCTGCCGACTGGCTTGCGGTGGCGGGCGATCGCGCTGGCCGTGTGTTGGTCGGATCCGATTTGCGGCCACCTGGCCTGGACGACGTTTTCGTCATCGGCGACACCGCGCTCATCCATGACGATGCCGGCAAGCCACTTCCCGGCATCGCTCCGGTCGCCAAGCAGCAGGGCGCCTATGTGGCCGACGTGATCAAGGCGCACCTTGCCGGCAAGCCCGAGCTGCCGCCCTTCCATTATGGGGATCGAGGCCAACTCGCCACGGTCGGCCGCAAGATCGCCATCATCGCGTTCGGGCGCCTGCGGATTAAGGGAGGGCTGGCTTGGTGGATCTGGGGAATTGCCCACATCTACTTCCTGATCAGCCTGCGCAACCGGCTGATCGTCATGACGCAGTGGCTGTGGTCCTACGTCACGTTCGAGCGCGGTGCCCGGCTTATCACCAGC
>Ga0105050_10004712_pt1 | contig 17963 bp, 24 predicted proteins | sample FRY01_FD_78088 | JGI IMG/M metagenome (GOLD analysis project Ga0105050, IMG submission 78088) | Freshwater microbial communities from Lake Fryxell liftoff mats and glacier meltwater in Antarctica - FRY-01 | ecosystem: Environmental > Aquatic > Freshwater > Ice > Glacier meltwater ... | reverse complement strand
TTTATTTTAAAATAAAAACACAAGAAGAAGAATTAATTTTATCAGACTCTATAATAATAGAACAGGATATACAGTTAAGTTATTACAGAAAATTAAATATCAATGACAGTTTACAGGTTAATGGATATAGAGATAATATAAATTCAGTAAATGAACAAAATAAAATTTTAACTAAAATAGTAGATGAGATTAAACCTAAATGGTATGAAGATAAATCAATTTGGTTTGGTCTCGGTTTTAGTATAGCAATAATAATCACAAGATCATTCTAATATGAGTAAATTAAAGAACACATTAGCAATTCAGCAAATGCTTGCCGGAGAACATAAATTACAAACAAGATTATCTGTCCAGGTTCCAGAAATTGGAAAAACAAAAATAGAGATTCCTAAATTGATAGGAAGTAGATGGATTGATGAATACGGAAATGAAATTGAACAAAAAGATGGTTATACAGTTAATTACGGTTTAAGGGGAAAAGATCTTTCTAAAGACCTTCGTGATACTATAAATAGCTTTCAAAATTGTTTAGAAAAAGAACAAGGTAATGAATGTAAGAAAAATTGGATAAATATAATACCACAAGATTTAAAGTTTAAAGCAAAGACTCAAAGATGTATGGATTGTCAGATTGCCTTCGAACATAAATTAAAGATAAGTGGTGAATATGAATTATATGAAGCGAAAAAAGTATTAGAAAATGCTAAATCTTGGTTTAAAGAAGCCGAACAGGATAAAGAGAAAATAAAAGATTCGTATAGAAATATTGGTTTTGTTGAAGACGCAGATGGAGGAGTAGAAAAATGGGTTGATACTAACTTAGAAGAAAGATTAATAATGATTGATAATGAATTTGAAAAATTTAGAACGGTAACACTTAAAACATTAGAAGATAATGTTTTATTATTAACAAAATAAAAAATATTTATTTAAAAAAAATTAAATTAAATATAATTATAGTTAAAATAGGAGTGGGTGATATGAACAAGTTTTTCAAACAAATATTTCAGGATGTCGATGGACATTATTCCTCTAAGAGATCAGTAGTTTTTATTTCAATTCTAATTTGTATAGTTACGTGGGTTGGTAATTTCTTTTATCAAATGACAATTACAGAGTTTATATTTGAAGGGTTCTTATATATAACAGTTATTGGATTAGGTGTAACGACGGCAGAAAAGTTTAGTAGAAAAGGTGAATCTATAACTTCTGTATTACAAAATGAAAATATTGTTGAACAAAATATCTCGGATATTAAATAGTCAAAGGAGGTGAATTTTGCAACATTTTGATATCCGCGATATTACTCAAATAAAAGAATCAACGAAAGAAAATAAAAATGATATCGTTGTAATAAAAGAAGAAATGAGTAAATTTAAAAATGGTTATTTGATGGATTCAATAACTCAAAAAAGAGATACATTAGATTTTTCAGAAGCATTAAATAAAAATATAAAATTATTTGAGAGTTTGAATGATTTAATTACGGATTTAACAGAAACTATAAAACACCCAGTAGATGGTTTAATTGTTAAGTTAAATAAAACAGTGGAATCATCTCAACATACTTTGGATATCATAAGTAAAATTGAAAGAGAACATAAAATTAAAGTAGAGATGATTGAATCTGATTTAGAAAATTTAGATGAAATAACATCAAATATTTTAATTAGAATAACTACAATAGAATCATTTAAAGTTTGGTTCATAGCATCAATGACAACCTTTGTATTAGCGACGATTGGAATGTTGTTAAATATGGTTTATCAATATATAACTAAATAAAAAATGGCAATAAATTGGGAAACATTTAAAAATAATATGACTGTATATCTTACAGCAAACATAGCACCGTCAAGTTTAGATTTCGCAAGATTCTTTTTGACCCAGTTTGATCTGTCATTAAAAACAGCAACAAATTATTTTCAACAACCTTTAGGTGTTACAAAACTATTGGCAGCTCAGGGTTATATATCAACATCTTTATCATTAAATACTGCTAATTCAAATTCTGATAAAACATTTGGTATTATATCAAAATCAATATCAATGATGTTATTAACTACTATATTAATACCAGGAATACCAATACCACCAACAATCCTTCCAAATTTAATAGTTCCAAATCAAATATTAATACCAGGAAATGTTTCTGGGTTAGCAAAAGATTTAAAAACTGCCTTAGGTGCTAACCCAGAAATTAAAAATCCTAAGTTAGCAACTAAGTTATTAGTGTTGGCATTACAAAAATATCTTTTAACTGTCGGTGGTCTATATTATGGTTTGATATTTGCTGGACTTGCAATAATACCGGCTCCACCAATACCTTGGTTAGGAGTTATATAATGCCAGATAATACCAATATACAAGACGAAAGTAAGTTCAAAGAGATAATAGTCCAAGAGTATTTAAAATGCGCTAAAAACCCGGTTTATTTCCTTAGACGCTATTGTATGATTCAACATCCGGTTAAGGGTAGAATGTTATTTAATCTATTTGATTGTCAGGTTGACTTAATAAATCAGTTAGAACAATTTGATTATAATATAGTATTAAAGAGTCGACAGTTAGGGATATCAACAGTAGGTGCTGGTTATTCATTATGGTTAATGATATTTCACGCAGACAAATCAGTTTTAGCAATAGCAACAAAAGCTGACATAGCAAAAAATATTATTACAAAAGTTAGATTTATGTATCAAAACCTACCTTCCTGGTTAAGAGAAGATATAGGTGAAAATAATAAAATGTCATTGAGACTTAAAAATGGTTCTCAAATAAAGGCAATAACAAGTTCGGAAGACAGTGGTAGATCAGAATCACTATCTTTACTATTAATAGATGAGGCGGCATTTATAACTTCTTCTATTGTAGAAAAGATTTGGACTTCAGCTCAACAAACTCTCGCAACAGGTGGAAAGGCATTAGTCCTCTCAACACCAAATGGACAGGGTAATTGGTTTCATAGAATGTGGAGTGAAGCAGAAACAGGTGAGAATGGTTTTAATACAATTAAATTGCCTTGGTATGTTCATCCTGAACGGGATGATGCCTGGAGATTAGCACAAGATAGATTACTTGGTAAACAAATGGCAGCTCAAGAATGTGATGCGGATTTCTTATCTTCCGGAGCAACATTAATAGAGCCATCAGATTTAGAATTTTACAACAAGAATTATATTTGTGACCCAATTATTAAAGATGGTATTGAGGGTGAATTTTGGATTTGGGAACAGCCAATTATAGGACATTTATATATTATTTCAGCCGACGTTGCAAGAGGAGATGGTGGAGATTATTCCGCATTTCATATATTAGATATTTTAGAAATGGGTGTTGTAAAACAGGTTGGTGAATATAAAAAGAAAATATCAACAGACGATTACGCAAGAGTTTTATATCAAACAGGAAAAAGATATAACGACGCATTATTAATAGTAGAGAATGCATCAATTGGTTGGGCAGTAATAACAAAGTTAATTGAATATAGATATGATAATTTATACTATACTAATCGAGAAGTAACTTATTTAGATTTAGACCAACAGGTGATTAAGGGTAACGATTTAAAAAACACAAATGATATGGTTCCTGGATTTACAACATCAAAAAGATCAAGAGATTTAATGTTAGAAAAATTAGAAGAATGTATAAGAGAAAAACAATTAATTATACAGTCTAAAAGAACATTAAATGAATTATACTCATTTGTTTGGATAAATAATAAAGCTCAATCAATGAGTGGTTACAATGACGATTTAGTTATGTCAATAGCAATTGGGATTTGGGTTAGAGAAACAACTTTGAGAATCAGGCAGTATGGAATGCAGATGACTAAGGTTGCTTTAAGCAATGTCAGAAAAGGTGGAGTTTACACAAACAAATCATTTCAGAGTCAGAGTGAAGAATATTGGACAAATAAATTACCCGCTTCAACTAAAGAAGATAATGATTTGAAATGGTTACTATAAGGAATCTATGGCAGAGGAAAAGAAAAAGTTAAGTATAAGACAGAAATTAAAAAAGTTATTTACTTCGTCTATAATCTATAGACCTAAAGGTAAAAATGGAACCGTTATAATCGATCCTTCTAAACTACAATCTTCTGGGGCTCATTCCGCAACAAAACCAGCTGATAAATACAAAAGATTGTACAGAAACGCAACTGGATTTGACATAAGTGGTTCTGGTGGAAGTAGTTCATTAACAGATTTTTCAAATATATTAGCAAATCGTATAACACTTTATTCAGATTATGAATTAATGGACACGTATTCATTGATCAGTAGTGCGCTGGACATTTATGCAGATGAATGTACAACTACAAATGAAAAGGGTGAAATTATATCAATTGATACAGACGATGATGAAATTAAAGAAATATTAACTAATTTATTTTATGATATACTTGACTTAGAATTTAATTTATGGGTATGGATAAGAACAGCAGTAAAATACGGTGATATGTATTTAGGTATGAATGTTCAAGATGAACTCGGTGTGATAGGAGTAGTTCCATTATCAAGTTATTATATGATTAGAAAAGAGGGAACAGATGATAATGCTTATGATGTTACATTTGATTTAATTAATCCAGAATTAACAAATGTAAATGCTCATAGAAATAGATCAGCATACAGTAATTTAGCTGACAATGGAATTGATGAATTAGAAAACTTTGAGGTTGCACATTTTAGAATGATGTCAGACACCAATTTCCTACCATATGGTAAATCTATGATAGAGGGTGTTAGAAAGGACTTTAAAATATTAATGTTAATGGAAGATGCGATGATGTTACATCGTATAATGAGAAGTCCAGAAAAGAGATTATTTAAGGTTGATATTGGAAATATACCAGCCACAGAAGTTGATGCGTTTATGGAAAAGTTTGTAACCTCGATGGCAAAGATTGCTCATATAGATGAAACAACAGGTGAATATAATCTAAGATATAATATGGAAAATATGTTAGAAGATTTTTATTTACCAGTCAGAGGACAAAATACTGGAACGAGTGTAGAGACATTGCCAGGTTTGGAATACGCACCAACGGAGGATTTGGAGTTTATACAAAATAAAATATTTGCTGGTTTAAAGATACCAAAAGCATTTTTGGGATTTGATGGGGACGTTAGTGGAAAAAGCACTCTCGCACAAGAAGACGTAAGGTTTGCAAGAACAATAGATAGAGTTCAAAAACAAATTGTTAGTGAACTAAATAAAATGGCAGTTGTCCACCTATACGCAATGGGAATACAGGATGAAAGGGTTGCTAATTTTAAATTAAGTTTAACAAATCCATCACTTGTTTATCAACAAGAAAAGATAGAAATGTTTAGTCAAAAAGTTTCATTGGCTTCTGATATGAAAGATTTAAAAATGATAAGTAGAGATTTTATTTACAGAAATGTATTTATGTTATCTGAATCAGAGGCGGAAGAAGAAGCTAAGAAATCACTTGAAGATATTAAAACAATATTTAGAGAAGCACAGATAGAGAATGAAGGAAACGATCCGGCAATAACAAAAGAGTCAGTTGGAACAGCCTGGGACATTGCAAATTTACATACTAAGAGTAGAATGATTGATGAGGATGAAGATGCTAAAAGTAAAGATAAAGGTGGTTCTGAAAAAGGTGGACAACCTGGAGCAGGAAGACCTAAAGAATCTGGTAAGTATGGAAAAGATAAATCGGCACACGGTAGGGACCCAATAGCTAAGAAAGATTTAATACAGAAAACATTTGACTATGATGATAAGATAAACCACAAATATAAGGGTGGATCACCCCTGGCATTTGAAAATATTAAGAGTTTAAAAGATTTATTGGATTTTGAATAAAAAATATTAATATTTTATATAATGAAATATAATTATATTTATAATTGAATAAACTGGAACACGAATGAAAACGAAACACAATAAGATAAAAAATTCAGGTTTGTTATTTGAGATATTAATTAGAAATTTTACTATGGATATCTTAAATGGAAAAACTGGACAGGTTCCGAAAAGATTAATTAAAAAATTCTTTAATGAGACAACAGAGTTAGGTAAAGAATTATCATTATATAATATGCTTGTTGAAACAAGAGTAACAGATTCTGAAAAGGCTGATTATATAATTGATGCAACTTCTCAGATGAGAAAACAATTAGACAATGATAAAATATTAGTTGAGAAATATAAGTTAATTAAAGAAATTACAAATCAATATGATTTAAAAGATTTCTTTAATATTAAGTTAAATAATTATAAATTATTTGCATCAATATATAAATTATTTGAATATGATATAAATACTACATCACCAGCCGAGTTAATAACAAGTCGTTTCTTTTTAAAGGAAACATTGTTAAGTGAAAATGAAGATCATAAATTAGAAAAGAAATATTTAAAAGATTTCTTAAATGAGGATTCTGATATTAGACACCTTGTTTATTCTTCATTAGTTAAAGATTTAAATGAAAATTACGCAAGTAAGTTATCTCCTAAACAATTAAATATTTTAAATTTATATATGAAATTAAATACAAATGAAGTAGTATTTAAAGATAAAATAAATACAGAAATTGATTATTTAATTAAAGAGACATTAAGTAAATTAAAATATATTACAGATGATGTATTAAAGATAAAAATAAATACAGTAGTAAGAAGTACAGAAAAGATTAAAAATGTTAAAATTTTAAATGAAAATCATATTATAACGGTAATGAGATTCTATGATTTTTTAAGTTCACTAAATAAAATAAAATAAAATTATGAGTATTCCAATTTTAGATACCTGGCATTCAATAATAGATTCAGATGCAAGAGGAAAATCACCTAACGATTTTGAAAGACTTGGTCATCCAGGTAAATGGTTAAAATCAATAAAAGTTGACCCAGCAACAATAATTAATTTAACTGGTTCTAACTATGGAGCATCTGGTATAATTATCACAAATAATGATTGTGATATAACACTTTCAGGTGGTGGAGTTATTCCAGGTTCAACATTGGCAACAAACACTATTCACGAGTTAAGTATTAGTAGATTAGACACCAAGGTAGCTGGTGTAGTATATGTATTATTTAGAAATCATTTAGTAAGATAGGAAATAAAGTAAAATGAAGTTATTTGATAAAAAAGATTTAAAAAGAATTACTGAAGCATTGGCAATGGAGATGGGTAACATCAACACGGAAGATGAATTTGAATTTGAAGATTTTGATGATATTGATATGTCAGCACCAGCAGGTGATGTAGAATTCAATGACACAGAATTAGATGATATTGATTTAGAAATTCCAGATGAAGACGAAATTGATTTATTAGATGCTGGTGAAGATTTAGATGAATTATCAGATGAGTTAGAGGATATTGATTTCGATTTTGATACAGAAGAAATTGAAGATGACTTAGAGGATATTGAGTTTGATGAAGAATTAGAAGAAAACACAACTGCCTCAACACCTGGTTATTTAACACCTAACGCATTTTCAACAGAAGATGATTTTGAAGATGATGATTTTGAAGATGGCTCAGGTTATGATAAAGTAAATGAATCGAGAGATAGTCCAACACCAAAAGAAACTGTAAATGGTAATATTAGAGAGATAAATGTTATGTTACAGGAAATTGAAAAAAAAGTAAAACGAAACTTAAAATTAAAAAATGAATCAGGTTTAAGTCAAAGTGATTATTGGAAACCAACAATAACTAAATTTAAAAGAATAAATGAATCTATTCTAAGAATAGCAAGAATGATAAATGATTTAAGTGCTTAAGATAAGGACAAATGAAGATGAAACAAATAATACAATCAACACTTCTTTTTAATAACTATAATATTTTATCTGAAGGAAGTGATTCCAATACAGGAATCTTTATGGTAAGAGGAATATTACAGAGGGCTGATTCAGAAAATCAGAATGGTAGAATATACCCATTCAAAATTTTAGAAAGAGAAGCTAATAAATATCAAAAAGTATTTATTAGTGAAAAACGAGCCTATGGTGAATTAGATCATCCGGATTCTTCTATTGTTTCTGGTCAAAGTACATCACACACGGTAGAAAAGATTTGGTGGAAAGGTAAAGAACTTTGGGGAGATTTAGAAATCTTAGATACTCCATCTGGTTCCATTGTAAAGAACATTCTGAAGGCTGGTAAAACGTTAGGCATATCAAGTAGAGGATTGGGTTCTATTAAACAATTAACTGAAACGACAGTAGAAGTTGATGATGATTTTGAATTAATAGCATTTGATTTTGTTACAAATCCATCAACACAAGGTGCATTTATGAAACGTTTAAATGAAGGTGTAAACAATGAAAACATTAATATATATAATGATTTACACAATAAAATAAATACTATTATTAGAGGACTATAATGAAGAAGAATTTAAATATTAAAGTAATAACAGAAACAATAAATGACGAAGTTAATTACAGTGAATCTGAGAAACTTCAAATGATTGAAGCGTTAAAAAACTTTAATAAACTATCAGACTCAATTTATAGAGGAAGTGATTTAAAGAAAATAGGAACAGCGGTTACAGAAATATGTAAGTTTATAAATTACGATAGGTTGAGTGAAGTTGATGAATGGTTTGATCAAGTTACATTAAAAAGATATATGAAACAATTACAAGATCTTTCAGCAGAGTTTACTAAAACATCAAAGGATATACTTTTATTACAACAAAGGCTTGAAGCTGGATACGAAGACATATCCGGAATAATAAACAGATTTTATGAATTTGATGGTTTGGCAGATAAAAAAGAAATAGATTTAGTTTCAGATAAAGAAATGAAAGAAGAAATTAAAAAAATAAGATTTATTAATAAAAAGTAACAAGTGGATTACAATGACCTCAATAGTTGAATGTAAAGAACAACAAAAAAATTATGGCACAGAGTCAGATTTAGGAGTTTCAAAGAAAATAAATGAATCATTAGAATCATTATTAAAAAGATTCAAAAGAAAAGTTAAGGACAGTAGAGTCCTTGAATTATATAATGATAATCGTTATTATGAAAAACCATCTTCAAAGAAGAGAAAAAAGTTAATCCAATCTAAGTTAGATCAGAAAAAGAAATCAAATGAAGATAAACGATTTTTAGATTTTAAATAACGGTTAAATAATGAAAAATATAAATGAAGGTGTTTTCAATTGGATTGTTAATTTAATTGCAAACAAAAATGTAAAGAAGGCAGAACAAGTTTTTTCAAATGATAAAGAATTACAACGAAAATTTAGAGAGTTTAGAGAGGCAGAAGAACAACTATCTAAAACCTGGTCAGATGTATGTAAAGAAAATAAAGGCACAGAATTTGACTGTGATAAAATGATGGATAGAATTACTCAGATTAGAAACACCGGAACAAACACTAAATAATTAAAATTTTTAAAAAAAATCAATAAAAAAATAACTAAATATATAATTATACTATATGTAAATAATTTATATATTAGAAAATAAAACAAATCTTATAATTTAAAAAATGAATTATTAATAATGGAGTATTCAAATGAATGGTGTTAATTTAAAAGAACACGATGATATAATTTCAAAGGCAATTACAAGTGCAAAATCTTTAAAAGAAATTGCAGTTGCTGATGCTAAAAAACAAATTATGGAATCGTTAGATTCAAGAGTTAGAAGCGCAGTAAGATACAATATCCTTGAAGGTGAAGATGTATTTGATGGCGAAGATACTGTCTTACAGAAAGAGGGTGAAGATGTTCAAATGGACGCTCCTTCAGATGAGGAAATTGAAGAAATTATGAGAGAGTTAAAAGAAGAAGAAGATTCACTCGAAGATGAAGATTATTCAATGGAAGAAGGTGAAGAACCAATGGAAGAAGGTGAAGAATCAATGGACGAGTATGGAGACGAAACATCTGAAGACGAAACAATGGAAGAAGACGAAGAAGTTAGTGATGAAGATGCTTTGGAAGAAATATTAAAAATCTTTAATGAAGGCGAAGATGAGCCAATTAATTTAGATGATGACGAACCAATGGGTGACGAACCAATGGAAGACGACACAGAGGCATTAGAAGAAGCAGCCAGAACAATAGTTTCTTTAAAAAGAAAATTAAAAGAAGCATACGCAACGATTAAATCTCAAACAAATTCTATAGGTGAAATTAATTTATTAAATCAAAAAATGAATTACTACACTAAGTTATCAGAAAGAACAAATCTGTCAAGAAATCAAAAGTTAAGTATAATTGATATCCTTGATAGAGCAAACACAATCAAAGAAGTAAAGATTGCATATATTAGTTTAGTAGAAGGTATTAAACAATCGGCAGCTAATAAGCCAAGAACAAATACAGTTACACCAAATAACAGAACTAATTCAGCAAGAGTTACAACTAAACAAACAAATACAATTAAAGAATCATTACGTTCAAAATTAAGAAGTAAATTAAAACTTAATGAATTTGATACTAACATAGAAGATTCTAACAGAATATCAAGAACAAATAAAAAAGTTGAAACAAACAATTCTTTGAGAGACAAATTAAGAAGTAAATTAAATATTAATGAATCTAACAATAACAGATTATCCAGAACAAATAATAGTTACGAAAATGTAAACAATAAACCTGGAGAAAAATTAAGATCTAAATTTGCCAATGATGTTACGACAAGAAGAAGATTAGGTGAGGACATTGTTCATAAAAATGAAGAAAATGATATGAATGATGTTAGAGACAGATTTAAGAAATTAAGTAATATTAAATAATTAATTATAAGGGTTTATTACAGAATGGGTAATACGATGAATGGTATATTGAATAAAGTTACTTCGCCTCAATTTAATATGAAGCAAGCTAACCAAGTCAATATCAAGAAATGGGAAAAGACGGGTTTACTTGAAGGACTACATAATGAGTTCGAAGTTTCGTCTATGGCAATTATATTAGAAAATCAAGCGAGACAACTATTATCAGAAACAAATAAGACTGGTATTGGTGGTGGTGCAGAAGAATGGAACGGAGTAGCGTTACCATTAGTTAGAAGAATCTTTGGCGAGATAACAGCAAAGGAATTTGTGTCTGTTCAACCAATGGCAATGCCTTCAGGTTTAGTATTTTATTTGGATTTTAAATACGGAACAAACCAACCGGGTTTTGCTAACAACCAAGCAAATACATCTCAACAAGATTCAGTATTCGGTGTAACAAATGAAAACGGTCCGGCATCACAAGGTTTATACGGTGTTGGTCGATATGGTTATACAATAAATGACAAAACGACTGCGGCATTAACAGTAGGAGCATCACCAGGTGCATCAACTTATGCTACGTCTTCTGTAACAGCAACAGATTATAATCACGACACAGAATTTTTTAATACTTATTCTGCATCAATTGCAAATGGTAGTATTTTTAAAATTACGGTTGCAAATACTTCATTCACAAGACCAGATGTAAAAGGTGTTAGAACATTCTTACCATCAGGTTCGGCGATAAAAGGTGTATTCCAACAATTCACAAATATAAATCAATCTGAGACACAAATTACATTCGTTGTAAGTGCTTCTTCTGCTGGTTCCACACAAGTTAGATATGGTGTACAACCAATATCAACAAACAGAGGTGACTTCGAGGATCCATTAGACGGAACAGATATTGGTATTCCAGAAATTAATCTTGAATTTAGAAGTGAAGAAATCATTGCTAAAACAAGAAAATTGAAAACAGTATGGACACCAGAATTTAGTCAAGATTTGAACTCATATCACGCAATTGACGCAGAGGCAGAATTAACATCTATGTTATCAGAATACATCTCTCAAGAGATAGATTTAGAAATATTAGATATGTTGACAGTTGGTGCAAAAACAGTTGATTATTGGAGTTCTGTAACAGGTAGAAGATATGATGGATTAACTAATTCATTTATTGACTATTCAGCTACACAAGGTGCGTCTTCAGCATACACACAACAAGAATGGTTCCAAACATTAGGTACTAAGGTACAAGCTGTATCAAACTCAATCCATCAAAAAACGATGAGAGGTGGTGCAAACTTCCTTGCTGTATCTCCTAAGATTTCAACAATTTTGGAATCTATAAATGGATACTCAGCTGACACTAATGGTGACACTTGGCAATATGCTTTTGGTTCACAAAAAGTTGGTATGATTAACGGTAGAATTCAAGTGTATAAAATTCCTTATATGCAAGAAAATATGATTTTAATGGGTTATAGAGGAAGTCAATTCCTTGAGACAGGTGCTGTATATGCTCCTTATATTCCATTAATGATGACGCCAACAGTTTACGACCCAATAAACTTCACACCAAGAAAAGGTGTAATGACAAGATACGCAAAGAAAATGATTCGTCCTGAGTTTTATGGTAAAATCTATGTTGAAGGTTTAAATAACTATTAATAGTAATAGTATTTAATTAAATTAAATTAAATGACTCTAATATTTTTTTATTAGAGTCATTTTTATTATATTAGTAAAATAAAAAAATGTAAAATGAGAAATATAAAAATAGTAAAATGTTTAATATGTGATAAAGATTACCCATCTGTCGGATTGGATAGTCATTTGAAATACACTCATAAAATATCAACAGTTGATTATAAACTAAAATATATAGTAAAAGAATATAATGATTTATACACTTGTTTAATATGTGATTCTAAAAATAATATATCAAACTTTAATATAAATAATAAAATAAATAATAAAGTGAAATTAGAATGTATATTAAACTATAGAAAATAACGTTTTAAAGCGTGGTAGTTAAGATTGATTACTATTCTAACATAAACTTACATATTACAAATAAAAACCCGACACGGGTTAATTAAACCGGCTTAAATGGATACTTTAAAACCAACAATAAATAGATTAATCCTTGACTTTGATGAATCAATGAATCAGAGGGTTCATAAAACGTTCTCCCTTTTTACAACAGACAAAATAAAAGATGGAATTGAATTAATAGATTACAATCCGAATAATAATGTTATAACTTATTATGAACATAAATGTAAGAAGAGGAGTATAGAAGTAGATAGTATAATATATATAAAAGAAATTAACCAATTTAGTGAATCCGAATTATTGAGATTCCAAAAGGTAAGCTGGATATTTATTTTCAATAAAAATTTACATAAATTCAAACCATTTGATAATTACCTGGATTATCTAAACTCAAAATTATTCACAAAAATAGAAATAAAAACATTAACTGATAGAAGACCTGATATTTTTAATATTAATTAAAAAAAATAACAAATTTATTTAATTATACTATAATTATAATAAATGGGTAAAGAAAAAAATACATATCAAGGTAGAGTTCCAGAACAATTCGCAACCTATTCTCCGATTGAGAATCCGGTGATGCCTGATGTAGAATCAAGATTTCCTCGAGATATAGGTAGTAGTAAAGGATACGACCAGAGAGAACTACACACCAGAAGAGACAATGATTCTAAATTCCAAAATAACTTCCATAGAACATTAACCCAAGCAACAGAGGCTTTAATTTATTTTATTGATAATACAGTAAAACCTACCATTGTGGTTAATGATAAAATAGTTCCAATACCAGTCATATTCGCAAATGGTGAAAAGTGGGCATCAGTTCAAAAATTTGGATTTATGAAAGATGAGAAGGGTAAAACACTTGCACCAGTCATTGCTGTAAGGAGAACGGGAATAGAACTCGACCCAGATTTAGCAAAATTATATGGTATTAGAAGTTATGGAAATGAGATTAGTTTTTATACCAATTATTCATCTGTAAATAGATACGATAAATTTAGTATATTAAATAATCAAAAACCTTTAAAGGAAATTTATTCTGTTCAAATTCCGGATTGGTTTAATGTAACTTTTGATATAATCATTTGGACTGAAATGGTTGAACAGATAGATAAATTAATAGAAGATTTTTATTATTTTAGAGGAGTTCCGGCTGGAAAGCCAAATAGTTATAAATTCAGAAATGATATTACTGGTGTATCCGCACCTGAAACAACAAATTCACAACAAGAAGATAGGTTAGTAAAAACAACATTAAATATCGAAATGAAAGTTCCGATAGTACAGGACGCAGTCTCAGGAGATGAGAACGTTAAAAAAGAATTGACAATAGGTAAAATTTTATTTAATAATGAATCAGTTAGGTAATATAATGGCAAAAAGACAGATCCAAGAACCAAAGGTTAAACAGGTAAATGTAGCCGAAAGAGCAGTTAGGATTGTTCTTAATGAAGAACAAAAGAATATATTAAGAGAGAGTTATAAAGATGCTATCTCAATATTTATTGGAAAAGCAGGTTCTGGTAAAACTTTGTTAGGAACTTATATAGCAATAACACAAAAGATTGATAAAGAGATTGGTAAAATTGTTATCACAAGACCAACAGTTAGTGATGAACAACTTGGATTCCTTCCAGGTGATGTTAAGGATAAATTAGATCCGTGGATGCAACCTATTTACCATAATATGTACTCCTGCATTGAAAAACAAAAAGTATTGAAAATGATAGAGGATGGTGATATTGAAATTTCACCAATCGCATATATGAGAGGTAGAACAATTAATCACGCAATAGTAGTTGCGGATGAAATTCAAAACCTAACAAAAAAACAAATGGAAATGTTAGTTAGTCGTTTGGGTAAAAACAGTAGAATGATTTTATGTGGTGATATATCTCAGGTAGATTTAAAGAATAAAAATGATAGTGGATTACAACATCTGATAAATATGGCAGTCGGAATTGAGGGTATAAATGTATATGAATTTAAAACAAATCACAGACATCCGATTGTTGATAAATTATTAGAACAATTTAATTTAAATAATAATAATAAATAACTATGGAAAATAAAATGAATAGATTAGAATTAAACAAACTAATTAAAGAAGAATTAAAAGAAATACTAAATGAAAGACTCGACGATCCTCAAGATGATTACCCAACTGGTATAATATATCTTAAAGACGGACTAACATCAAAAAGAGTTTTAAGTCATTATGAATGGGTAACAGAAGCGTGGATACAAGACGCAGTATTAGGTGAGGATGAGAATGGTCTAATATGGTATGAAGGAGTATGGTTATGGGGTGTTTGGAATGAAGGAACCTGGGAAGATGGGATTTGGGAAACAGGAGATTTTTATGATGGAACCTGGAAAAATGGAACCTGGAAAAATGGACAATGGCATTATGGAATCTGGGAAGATGGAGAATGGAAAGATGGAACTTGGTATGATGGAGAATGGAAAGATGGAAACTGGGATGATGGAACCTGGAAAGATGGAACCTGGGAAGGTGGAACCTTTGAAGGTGGAAGTTTTGAAGGTGGAGTTTGGGAAGATGGAACCTGGGAAAATGGAGATTTTTATGATGCTGAATGGCAAGGTGGAACTTTTAAGGCTGGAACTTTCGATGGTGGAACTTGGTTAGGTGGTAAATGGGTTGATGGTGAATGGGTTGATGGTGAATGGTATGATAAAAAAAATAAAAAACCTATATGATTAAATTAATAAATATAATAAATGAAGAATATAACAAGAGACAGACATTGGGAGAAATGGAGAATTATTTCAATGAATGTATTAAAATGTTTTATTCTGAATATAAATCACAAATAAATGATGGAACATTTTTATATCCTAAATTTGCTATTGAACGGTTACCTGGTAACCAAATAGGATTATGTAGTTATAGTTGGAACAACAGGACAAAAGAAATAATAGGTGATATAACAATTCATTTGCATACCGATTATGCGACAAATGAAATGGTTAAATCAGTTATATTTCACGAAACTATTCATTTCATACAAGCAAATTTAAAAAATCATAAATTAGAACCATATCCATTTGGTACTGATAAAAGTAATGCACACGATAGTTTCTTTTTTAGTGAATGTAGTAGAATGAATGTAGTCCTTGGCACAGACTTTATTAAGAAGTCAGCAACGATTGATAATTTTACTGATTTGTCAAACTCTTTTTATGTTTACGTGGTGGATAAAACTAATGTCGATACATCATATCAAAAATTGACTGGTGTTGGTTATGTAGTTTGTCAATCTTTAACTCAAAATACGACACAAGAATTGACTTTATTTAGAAGATTCCAATATGCAAAAATATATAGATTTGAATCAACTAAAAAAGGTTGGAAACTATATCCAAAAATTTCAGCAGGTGTTAGTATAATGGATTTGAATAAACTTACATTTGAAAATGAATTTTTTGAGTTAAGGGATAATAATAAATTAACTGAATTAAAGTTTGAAAACCAAACCTTTTATATATATGGTTATTATAAATTATTTAATAATAAGGTTGATTCAGTTAATGCAAATTATTCATTAAAACCAAACTCAGGTATAAGAGGAGAAGCAATTGGGTTATTAAATAAATATTTAAATTACGATACATCTAATACTGAATATTTATATTTTGAATTTGAGACAACAGATTTATTATATTCAAATGTTGAAAATTATAGAAAAAATGGGTTCGCTAAATATCAATTAAAGTCTAATGTGAAACAAGATTTATTAGATAAATATAAAAATAAATTTGATTTTAAATATACAGAGAGTCTAACAAAGAATGATTAAATTAATAGATATAATAAATGAAAGAAAATTAATGAAGACAACAGCAACGTTTTCTTTATCATTTGATTTAAATTCATCAATACACTCTGACGAAAGAAAATTTAGACACTTGTCTGAAATAACAGATAACGAAATTATTAAAACAGTAGAGTCAGCATTTGAGGAAATTACTAATTTATTAATTTTTGATGATATAGATATTGGAGATGAAATCTGTATAGCCAATTTAAAAACGAATTTAAATGTTGTTTGTGGAATAACAGAGGGTTCAAATAATAATGTTGTTTTAACTCTTATAACAGTTATAAGAAAATATAATTTTAAACCGTATAGTGGAACATTTTTAATTGAAATATAAATAAATAAATAGTAAAAATTATATTTAATTATATAATTATATAAATAAAATAGAGGATATAAAATGAATAGATTAGAACTAAACAAACTAATTAGAGAAGCATTAAAAGAAATATTAAATGAAGATGCGACTTTTAAAAAACCAAATATGAATACAATAAAACCAGGTAGTAGTTATTTGTTATCATATGGTGGTAATGAAATTGAGGCAAAATTTATTCGTAAATTTAAAGATACCAACAACCAAGAGATAATGGAATTTAAGGGTGAAGGAACATCAAGAGGTAGTTTTGAAGTTTATAAAAATAATAACTATTGGACTATTGGAACTAATAAACAACGAGTAAATGTAATTGAAGAATTATAAATAATTAATACAGGATATAAAATGGATTTTGAATATATTGATATAGAAGACTACATCAACCCAAAGAATAAATGGTTTGAAGCATCTGATATCATTGGGACTATAAAAGATATTGAAGTTGAAATTAAAGAATTAGAAAGAAAGAATGATTCTTTAGATGATGATATTATTGCTGAAAGAGTTGATGAATTAAAACAGTTAGTAACAGTTCTAAAAAAGTTTCCAACAGGTAATAAAAATTTAGTATTTTATAAAGAAGAAATAATTACTAAGAAATGGGTTAAGGAACTTTGGTGTAAAACTCAAGGTGAAAAAGAAATTTGGGATTTCTTATCTGAATATGCGGATGAAGATGAATTAATAGCTGATGTTCACAGAAACTTAAATAAAGTTGAGGTAGGGGATGAAACATATTATTACGAATAATATATAATAAAAAGGATTTTAAACAATGCCTATAGATATTCCAATTTGGACAGGTAGTTCAGTATTTACAACAGGTTCAACACCATTTGGTTATTATGATTTAGATCCTATATTTCAACAGGAATCTGATATGGTAGCGAAATGGTGTGCAATCAAGTTGGGCTATCCAATTATGGCAGTTGAGTTACAG
>Ga0105050_10004707_pt1 | contig 17981 bp, 18 predicted proteins | sample FRY01_FD_78088 | JGI IMG/M metagenome (GOLD analysis project Ga0105050, IMG submission 78088) | Freshwater microbial communities from Lake Fryxell liftoff mats and glacier meltwater in Antarctica - FRY-01 | ecosystem: Environmental > Aquatic > Freshwater > Ice > Glacier meltwater ... | reverse complement strand
GGGGCGAGGCACTATCGACGCCGGGTGGCGAGGAAGTGGGCGGCGATGAGGAGATCTTCCAGGATATCCAGGCCCGCTCCAGTGAGCTGATCGATGCGCAGATCGTCGCGCTCGATGGCTACGGGACCCAGGACCTCTTTGCGGGGATCCTGCGTGCGCTCGGGTATCACGCCCGCGTGTCACCGCCCGGGCCCGATGGCGGCTGGGACATCTACGCCGCCCGTGATCCTCTCTTCGTGCAGCGGCCGGTTCTCCGCGTTCAGGTGAAGGCGCGCCCCAACACCGCGTCGTCGGTCATGGAGGTGCGCGAGCTTGCCGGCGTGTGCGAGGAACACGAGACCGGCATCTTCGTCTCGACCGGTGGCTTCACGAAGGACGCGCGTCTTGAGGCGTCCAAGCGCAAGGTCACGCTCGTGACACTCGATGACCTGCGGCAACTGCTACTCGACGCCTATGACGATCTCGATCAGGACACCAAGGCGCTGGTGCCCCTGCGGCGGGTGTACCTGCCCGCATGACGCCGCCGCGCTTTGACACCTTCGACAGCTTCATGCGGGAGTTCGTGGCGGTTCAGCGCCAGGAGGTCGAGGGGACCGAGCGCCTCGATGGCCTGGTGGCGGGCGTGACGGAGTACCGGCCGATCGCCTGGTTCGAGCATCTGGGTCATACGTGGGGCGTGGATGGCGACACCCACTTCGAGCCACTAGAAATTGCGCACAGGGCTTTGGTCGCAGATTCCGCGGGCGAGCCGTTTGTGATCGGGAGAACGGACACGCGCCTCAAGCTGGTGCTGCGTGGTGACCTGGATGAGTCGCGCCATGACCGCGGCGTCCGGAACGCCGCATACCTCTACGCATACGCCAAGCAGCCAAAGGGTTAGGGCCGAGGGGTTTCATCTTCGACCCAGCTCACGTAGAGGGCTACCTGAGCGACGTTGACAGGAACCGCTGGACGCGCCTCGACTGGTGGGCGCGGGTTCTCTTTGTAGAGAGTCACTCGGGCTGGTCCCGATGTTCAGTAATCGCGGCGTGGATCTCCCGAATGGTTCACGCCCTCAAGGTTGGTACCGGTGAACCGGGCACCGGCGATCGTCGCCCCGGCTAGGTTCACCTTGCCAACCTCCACCTTGGTGAGCTTCGCCTTCTTGCACTTCGCCTTCTTCTTCAGCACGCAGGCCTTTTTGGCGACCGGCTTCTTGGCCGCATCGGCCATGGATGCCGGGGCGAGGACGATGGCAACGCCGACCAGCGCGGCGAGCGCCTAAGCGGGGTTCCGCGAAGCGTGTTCATGCGTGGACCGCTCACGCCCACGCGCGCGGCCTACCCCCGACATGTTCCCAGCAGGTCGCGCACGGCGACCTCAAGCACGAAGCGCTCGCCGTCGTCGGGCGATGCGCCCAGATGGCGTAGCTCTGACAAGCGCAGGTCGAGTTCCAGGTCGGCGATGCGCGCCACGCACCACTCCCCGGTGCCCGGTGCCAAACGCTGTGCCTGCTCCAAGGCCTTGTCGGCGGGGTAGCCCTTCAGCCCGACGAGGCGCTCGAGGTCGGCCTTGGTCGCACCCGGGGTCTGAGCCACGGCGATACCGCGGAAGTGCCGGGCCAGAGTGCGGTGGATCACGATGGGATGTGTGCTGTCCGACCCACCGGCCAGATCGGCAAGCATGCCGTAGGCGCCCCGGGCGTCCCCTTGGGTGATGAGGTCGCCCAACAGATAGGCCTTCGCCTCGGGGTCCACCACCACAAGCGCATCCACCAGATCCTTCGTCACGCCCTGTGACCCCGCGGCGAGGGCGAGTTTTATGGCCTCATTGCCCAGATGGCCAGCGTCCTCGCCGGCACGCCCTGCGCGAGTGACCACCTCGCTGGCAAGCGCCGGGCTGATCTTGCTGCCGTACTTCTTCACCTCGTCCTGCACATACGCGCGAAACCACGCCGCGCGCTCCTTGGCGTTTGCCTTGGCCGGCGGCCCAAAGGCGAGCACCTGGCCCGCGGCCTCCACGGCCCTGAGCATGCGCGGGGTGGGGCCACCGCTGCCCACCAGCGCAAGGCAGGTGGTGGGCAGCGGGTCGTCCAGATACTCGATCAGCGTCTCGACGTCGGCCGCCTTCCACTGGTCGGCGCGGCGCACCACCACCAGGCGAGTTCCGCCGAAGGCCATCGCCTCGCACGCCGTGCGCACCTCCACCGCCGCCGTCTCGGTGGCGTCAAAGCGCTCGGGGGGCATGCCCATCTCGCCCTCGACGCGCGCGGCAAGGCGCTGCACGGCGCGATCCACCTTGGCGCGGTCCTCGCCAGAGATCCAGTACACGGGCTTCAGGGGTTCCGGTGTCACAGACCGAGGTTACCCGCGCTCAACGACAATGCCCCCGTCCCCTCTGCGCAGGTCCACATCACCGCCCTGATCAGTGCGCAGCACCCTGGCCCCTTCCGCGCCGAGGGCGGCCAGTACCTGCGCCCGGGGATGCCCAAACTGGTTGCCCCGCCCACTCGAGATAACGGCGACGGTTGGCCGTAGGCGCTTGAGCACCGGAGCAATCGCTAAGTCTTCCGATCCGTGGTGCGGCACCACCAGCACCGACGTCGGTGGCAGCGAGAGGTTGCGCAGCACGTTGCCCTCAGCATCACCTGGCAGTAGCACCGTCAGGCCCGGGGCCCGCGCAAGCAGCACGAGGCTGCGGTCGTTTGGCTCGGCACTTCGCGCAGCGTCCGGACCCGGCCCCACAACGCGTGCCTCCCACGGGCCGCTTGCGATGTCGCTGCCGGCCGATGCCCAGGTCACGGCAATTCCGCGCTCGGCGGCGGCGGCGGCGATCTGCCGAACCAGCGGTGCGTCACGGTCGGGATCGGGAAGCACCACGCGGCCCACCGCCACAGCATCCATCACCGCCGCCGTCCCCCCAGCATGATCCATGGCGCCGTGGCTGATGACGATCGCGGCCACGCGCGTGATGCCCGCCCGGTCGAGCGCATCAAGCACCGGGGCGGGCGTGCCGGGTGGGCCCGTGTCAACCAGCACACTGCCGTCGGTGCCGTCGCGCAGCACGGCGGCCGACCCCTGCCCCACATCCAACACGCGCACCCCGGGGCCCGCCGAGGTGCGCGTCGCACCGCCACACCCCGGTACCCCCACCACCGCAACCGCCAGGACGCCGAGCGATGCCACCAGCGCCACGCGTGCGATCGCCGATGGTGCACCCATGCGCGCGCCCGGCACCGGGTCGCCGGGGGCGCGTCGCAGCCACCACCACACCACCGCTGGCGTTGCCGCGAGCACCGCCAGCGGCAGGGCGCCCCACCCCGACATCGGCACCACGGCCCCCGGCACCGATGACGCCATGCGCGCCACCACGATCACCAGCCCTGCGCCAATCGCCGCGACATACGACAGCAGCACGCCGATGGGTGCCCAGAGCCAGTGTCCCAGCGTGCCGAGGAGGGCGACCACCACAACGGGCCCGGCGACGGGCACCGCGATCAGATTGGCCAGGAGGCCAACCGTCGAGATGGCGCCGAAGCCCGATGCCAGCACGGGTGCCGTGGCCAGCCCCGCGCCACCGGACTGCGCGATGAGGTCGGCCATCCTGCCCGGCACATATCCCCGCAGCCACTGCGCAAGCGGCGGGGCGATGACGAACAGGCCACAGACGGCGGCGAACGACAACTGCAGCCCGGGGTCATCGGCCGACAGCGGATCCCACGCCAAGAGCACCACGAGGGCCAGGAGCAGTGCATACCACCGACGGCGGGGGCTGCCTCCAAGGTCCGCGATCACCGCAAGGCCACCCACCAGTCCGGCACGGGCCACCGATGCCCCACCATCAACCGTCAAGCAGTAGATCACTATGGCCACACCCATGCCGATCAGCCGCCCGCGCCGCGACACACCCGCCGCGCCAAGCACCGCCGCCATACCAATGGCCACCACCGCAACGTTCTGACCACTCACGGCCAATAGGTGCCACACGCCCGCGTCGCGCATCTCCTGAGCGGTGCCATCCGTCATCCCCGCGCCGCCACCAAGCGCCATCCCCCGTACCACGGCCTTTAAGTCGCCGGTCAGCCCCTGGGCCACGTTGTCTCCCGCCCAGCGCCGCATGGCGTCACGCGCGCCCACCACACCGCCGCGCGTCGCCACCTGATCCCACCGTGCCGCATAGATGCGACCGGCGATCTGCTGACGCCGCAGCCATGCGAACCACCAGTCCGGAGCGCCGGGGCGGGCCGCCAGGGCCATTCTCCCCTTCACCCTCAGCACGTACCCGACCTTGGGGATTGGTGCACCCACCGGAAGATCGAGCAGCAGGCGCGTACCCGGCCGCGCTGCGGCACCGGTCAGGTGATCAACCACCACCTGCGCGCGGATTGCTTTCGACGTCACCTGCGGGGGCTGGTCAACCACCACGGTTCCCTGCACCGCGCCGGTACGCGTCACCGGCTGCACCTGCGTGTGCTGCACCCTGGCCGCACCCCACGCTGCCCCCGCTGCCCACCCGGCAAGCGCCAATAAAATGACGACGTACGTGGACGCGCCACCGCGGGCGGCCAGACCGGCCATGCATGTGGCCGCCACGGCCAGGGCCGCCAGCGGTACCACCGGAGCGCCATATGGCCCCACAAGCAACCCCAACGCAAGCGCGGCCAGCAGGCCGAGCGGCGCATGCCGGGCCAGGGGCTGCGCCCCGCCCGGGGCCATCACAGCGTGAGCTGCAACCGCAGGGAGGCGAGACGCGCTGGCCCAATCCCCGGCACGTCATCCAACTGATCCAGCGACCGGAACCCGCCGTGGCTTTGACGCCAATCCACGATGCGCTGCGCCAGCGCTGGGCCCACGCCGTCGAGTGCCTCCAGCTCGGTGGCCGATGCCGACGACAGGCTGATGGGGCCCGATCGGCCCGCAGCGGAGGCTGCCCCTCCTCCGCCACCAGCAGCCGTGGCCACCACCTTGGGGGGCACCAGGATCTGCTGGCCATCAACGATGGGTGCCGCCAGATTCAAGCCCTGCAGGTTGGCCCGGGCCGTGGGGCCACCCGCCAGCCGGATCGCCTGGATCACCCGGTCGTCACCGCCAATGCGGTACACGCCCGGATTGCGTACTTCACCCGCCACATGCACGATGGGCATGGCGGTGGTCACCGGGCGCCGCACCACAGTCGCCGTCGCGGTGCCGCCATCGGATGCACCGGCGCCACCCCCGCTGGGTCCCGCCCAACGCCACGCAACGACGGCCAAGACGACAGCCACCAGGCCGTACATCCAGCCACTTCGGCGAATCCATGGCAGCAAGCCGTCCATGGGGCCACGGTATGTCCGTCCACCACAACGGTGGCGCACGCGCGGTGCCAAGCGCCGCGTGGGGGCGTTACGTCCCGCCCACCACCAGGTTCACCAACTTCCCGGGCACCACGATCGTCCGCTTGATCTCGGCCCCGCCCAGCGCGGCCACCACCTTTGGCAGCGCCAGCGCCAGCGCCATCAGATCATCCTCAGGCATCTCGGGCGCAACCTCCAGCTTGTCGCGCAGCTTGCCGTTCACCTGAATGACCACGGTCACGGTGTCGGTTACCAAGAAGGCCGGATCGGCCACGGGCCACGGGTCCTGCCACAGCGCAGGGCCGTATCCCATGCGCTCCCACAATTCCGACGCGATGTGCGGCGCAATTGGAAAGATCAGCGACACCGTGGTGCGGACCGCGTGGTGAAGCGCACGGTGCCCGGCGGGTGAGTTAAGGCTGCCGTCACCGGCGCTCTTGGTGGCCTGATTCACCAGCTCCTGGATGGCGCTGATGGCCGTGTGAAACGAGAAACGCTCGCCGATGTCGTGGCTCACCTTGTCCACGGTGACCTCGGCCTTACGCACCAGTGCCAAGGCAGCGGGATTGTCGGCCACCTCATCCACCGTCGGCCGCTCGCCGGCGCCATCCGCGGGCAGGTGCATCACCAGCCGCCAGATGCGGTCGAGAAACCGGCGCTGCCCCTCCACACCAGCGTCGCTCCACTCGGCATCGTCAGCCGCGGGGCCCATAAACAGGATGTAGAGCCGCAGGGTGTCGGCACCAAAGCGCCCGATGATCTCGTCCGGCGCAACCACGTTGCCGCGGCTCTTGCTCATCTTCGCGCCCTGATGGTGAATCATCCCTTGCGTGAACAGCCGTGCGAATGGCTCGCGGGTACTGACCAGCCCCAGGTCGTGCAGCACCTTGGTGAAGAACCGTGCGTACAGCAGGTGCAAAATCGCGTGCTCCACGCCGCCGATGTACTGGTCAACCGGCAGCCAGTAGTCGGTGACCTCACGCGAGAACGGGGCCTCCGTTAGATGCGGAGCCGTGTAGCGAAGGAAGTACCAGGACGAATCCACGAATGTGTCCATGGTGTCGGTCTCGCGCAGGGCTGGTGCATCGCATGTGGGGCACTTCGTCTCAAGCCACTCGGTGGCCGACGCCAAGGGGCTCTGCCCCTTCGGTGCGTAGTCCTCGATGTGTGGCAGGAGCACTGGCAGCTGGTCGTCGGGCACCGGCACCACGCCGCATGTGGAGCAGTGGACCACGGGAATCGGCGCGCCCCAGTACCGCTGGCGCGAGATGAGCCAGTCACGCAGGCGAAATCCGACCGTGGCGGCGCCCACATCGCGCTCAGCCAGCCATGCGCACATGGTCGCCTTGGCCTCGTCCACCGCCATGCCGTCGAGCACATCGCTGTTCACTACGCGCCCTCTGCCCGTCATGGCCTCAGCCAGCGGTGCATCGGCACTGACGCCGTCCTCGGCGATCACCCGCGTGATCGGCAATCCGAACGTGGTGGCAAATGCGAAGTCGCGGTCGTCGTGTCCGGGCACGGCCATGATGGCGCCGGTGCCGTAATCCATCAACACATAGTCGGCCACCCATATGGGGATCGGCTGGCCGGTGGCCGGGTTGATGACGTGCCGTCCGGTAAACACACCCGTCTTTGGGCGCGCCACAGAACTGCGCTCGGCCACCGCAGTGCGGGCGGCGGTGCCCACATACGACGTGACCTCGGCCTGCTCCGGTCGTCCGGCCACCAGACGCGGCACCAGCGGGTGTTCGGGAGCCAGCAGAAAGAATGTGGCGCCGTACAGGGTGTCCGGCCGCGTGGTGAACACCGGGATGGTCTCGGAGTCATCGTCCAGACGGAACTCCACACGGGCACCCACCGAGCGGCCAATCCAGTTGCGCTGCATCGTGAGCACGCGTTCGGGCCAGTCCACCAACAGGTCCATGTCATCAAGCAGGGCCTGGGCGTAGTCGGTGATGCGCAAAAACCACTGGGGCAGCTGGCGCAGTTCCACGGGCGTGGTACACCGCTCGCACAGGCCATCCACCACCTGTTCGTTGGCCAATACCGTCTGGTCCACCGGGCACCAGTTCACCGCTGCCTCGCGACGCTCCACCAGGCCCTTTTCGAGGAACCGCAGAAAGATCCACTGCGTCCAGCGGTAATACTCGGGGTCGGCCGTGCTGATCTCCACGTCCCAATCAATGGAGAAGCCGAGGCGCTTGAGTTGGGTGCGGATGCTCGCGATATTGCGCGCCGTCACCTCTGCGGGTGGCTCACCCGTGCGAATGGCCGCGTTCTCGGCCGGCAGGCCGAATGCGTCATACCCCATGGGGTGGAACACCACGTGCCCCGTGCGACGCCGGTGGTGCGCCACCACATCGCCCATGGTGTAGTTCTTGACGTGTCCCATATGGATCTCGCCCGATGGATACGGGAGCATCTCCAGCACGTAGGCCTTCGGCCGGTCGGGGATAACCGCCGTCTCGCCATCGCGGGCCACTGGCTCGGCACAAAAGGCCTTCTCGGCCTGCCAGATGCCCTGCCATCGGGCCTCGATTGCCGCCGGGTCGTACCGTTCGGGGAGTTCGCTCGGCGGTGTCGTCATCGGCGGGTGACGGTACCAAGTCCAGGAGGGAGTCACCGGTGACGACCATCGGCACGCGCGTAGAGATAAGGCAGGCGGACCCTGCGACCGACTTCCCCGGGATTCTGGCGGTGTACGCCGCCAACGCGTGGAGCCACGCACGCGACCCCGATCGGCTGCGCACGGCGGTGGAGCGCGCTGACCTCGCTCTGGTTGCGGTGCACGACGGCGAGGTGGTGGGCTTCGTGCGCACCATGAGCGACGGCGTCTTCGCCGTCTACATCGCCGACATCCTCGTGTCGCCCGACCACCAGGGGCAGGGGTTTGGCCGCCGGCTCATGCAGGGCGTGCTCGATCACTACCCCCTCGAGACCTTCCACCATCAGGTGCTCATCGCCGAACGCGATGCCGAGGGTTTCTACAGTCGCATGGGACTTTCGGCGGTTGGCACCTTCGGACTCACCGCGTTCATTCGCACCAAACGGAGCTGATGCAAGATTGTTGTGGGCCTTTTGCCGCGACTCTGACTAGCGTTCACCTCGGTCACTCATTCGGAGTGATCTCAGCAATGCGTGGAAGAGCAGGCCGTCGGTACATGTTTCGGCGTGCAGTGGCATTCCTCGCCGAACAAGGTGGATAGCGTGCCGGAAGGCGTCGTGAAGTGGTTTAACGCCGAGAAGGGCTTCGGTTTCATCACCCCCGATGATGGGGGTAAGGATCTGTTTGTGCACTTCTCCGAGATCCAGGGTTCGGGTTACCGTTCCCTCGACGAGGGCCAGCGTGTGAATTTCACTGCTGGTGAGGGCCCCAAGGGTCCGCAGGCACAGGCAGTTACGGCGGTTTGATCCACGGGTGCCGTATGGCACCCCCATTTAGCCGTACCGACGGGCTCCTCATCGAGGAGCCCGTCATCGTTTTCGGGTGGCATTCCCACGATGACCAGCGCCATCCGATGGGCTGCCGCGAGGCTGACCTGCCCTTGAGGGACTAGCGTGCACGGCCGCGCATGCATCCTTTTGCACGCGTCACCCGACCGAAGCCGCGCCACTTGACCAACCCCACCCATCATCACGAGAACCCCCACCACAAATCGCGGTGGGCCATCCTCGCCATCCTGGGTCTCGCCCAATTGATGGTGGTGCTGGACGGCACGATCGTGAACATCGCGCTGCCGTCGGCCCAAGCGGATCTGGGCTTCTCCGACGCCAATCGCCAGTGGATTATCACGGCCTACGCACTGGCCTTCGGCAGCCTTCTGCTGTTCGGTGGGCGCCTCAGCGACCTCTTCGGACGCAAGCGCGTGTTCATCATCGGGCTGATCGGCTTCGCCGGCGCATCCGCGCTGGGTGGCCTGGCGCAGGACTTCACGGTGCTTGTGACCGCCCGCGCCCTTCAAGGCGCATTCGGTGCACTCCTCGCCCCGGCCGCGCTGTCGCTGCTCACCACCACGTTCACCGACCCCAACGAGCGCGGGAAGGCCTTCGGCATCTACGGCGCCATTGCCGGTGGTGGTGGCGCGCTGGGCCTCCTGCTGGGTGGCGTGCTCACCGAGTACCTGTCATGGCGCTGGTGCCTGTGGGTCAACCTGCTGCTGGCCGTGCCCGCCGTCATCTTCGGCATGGTGCTACTGCGCCACGCGCGCAGCAGCGAGAAGGCGCATCTGGATCTGCCGGGTGTCTTCACATCGGTGGCGGGGCTCTTGGCCCTTGTGTACGGGTTCGCTACCGCGCAGACCGACGGCTGGTCGGCTGGCATCACCATCGGCATGCTCAGTGCCGGGGTCATCCTGCTGACTCTCTTCGTCATCATCGAGATGCGGGTCGCGAATCCGCTGCTGCCCCTGCGCGTGGTGCTCGAGCGCAACCGCGGGGGGTCGTACCTCGCGCTCGCCCTGGCGTCCATGGCGCTCTTCGGGGTATTCCTGTTTCTCACGTACTACCTGCAGACCACGCTCGGCTACTCGCCCGTCACGACGGGTCTGGCCTTCTTGCCGATGATCGGCGCCATCATGGTCACGGCCACCACATCCACGGCGTTCATCCTGCCCCGTACGGGACCGCGCATTCCCATGACCATCGGGCTCGCCCTCGGCGCCATCGGCATGGTGCTACTCACGCAGATCGGCGTGTCAACGCCCTACGCGTCGCACGTGCTGCCCGGCCTCGTCGTGACAGGCCTTGGTCTGGGTCTGGTGTTCGCCATCTCGTTCGAGGTGGGCACCATGGGCGTGCATAAGAGCGACGCCGGCGTGGCATCCGCCATGGTCAACACCACCGGGCAGGTGGGTGGCTCAATCGGCACGGCACTGCTCAGCACGCTGTTCGCCACGGCAGTCGCCTCGTTCCTCACCACCGCCGCCGACCCCGGCTCGCAGTTGGCGCAGGCAGAGGCGGCAGTGCACGGGTACTCGGTGGCCTTCTGGTGGTCGGCCGTCATGTTCCTGGTTGCCGCTGTCGCATGTGCCTTCATCCTCACGAGCGGCGTGCCCGAGCACGACCCCGATGCCCCGGGGGTGGTCGCGGCGTAACACTGCGGTAAGCGCGACCGTGGCCAGCGCTACGGTCGCGGTGTGTTCACCACATCCACGGTGTACGGGGGTGGCATCTGCGTCCAGACCGGGTCGAATGACTGGAATGTGCTCGCCGCAACGGCGCGTGGCTCCGGCGACGTCCTGTTCTGCGTCATTCGGCCCGCCGCATACCACGATGCAACCGAGACGGTCACCTTTGGTGAGCTCCACGTGTTCGTTGGGCCCGGTTTCGTCATCACGGTGCGCCACGACGAGGCGTCGCATATCCACGCGGTGCGCGCCGACCTCGAGAAACGGCCCAATGTGTTGCGGCGTGGTGCCAGGGCGGTGCTGCACGCCCTGCTTGACCGTGTGGTGGACGACTACCGGCCGGTGTCCGACGGGATCCAGAACGACATCGACGAGATCGAGGATGCGCTGTTCGCTGGCAACGAAGCCGGTGGCGCGGCGGCCAGCGCCGGCGATGGCGACGCGCGCTCCTTTCTCAATCGCTCAGCGACTCACGCCAGCGACCAGGGGAGTCCGTTTTAGGGGTGGCATCGCGGACGTTGACACGGTGGCCGGAAGATCGTAGGTTCCGCGGCGAAGACACCCGGCTCCCGACCCAGCTGAGGATGAGATGACAGAAGCGACGACCCACGAGGTGCGCGTGCACCTCACCCGTGAGCATCCCCCGGTCCGCAAGGCGCTGTTGGAGATGACAGGTGACGAGGTGACCTTCGGCACGCCCGGATGGCAGGGCGAGCACTATGGGTTCGCCCCCGGCTCGGTCCCCGAGCACCCGGGCACCCTCGACTATCTGGTCGCGTCCGTGGCCGGCTGCCTCATCGGGACGTACGGCGGAGCCCTGAAGGCGCGCGGTATCGAGAGCGCTGGCGACCTCCTGACCGCGGACGCCGTGGGCGAGGTGGTCGTTGACCCGGACGGCGTCCTGCGCCTGCGCGCGATCACCGTGCGCTACACCCTGTGCGCGCCCGAGGAGCAGCGCGAGGCGGCCGAGCGTGCCAACGCCCTCCACGCCGACCACTGCCCCAACGCCCGCTCGGTCGCGGCGGCGATCGACATCGTCACCGAGCTCGACTTCGTGCCCACCCTCACGACGGCGGATGCCCAAGCCTGATCATCCCCCCCGCCCCCCGCTAAGGGGGATTCGGCGCGGGCCGCGCGGGGTGTGCAACCAGAGTGCGACGCGTGGGTGCTGCGTGCGTCGGTCGAGAACGAGAAAAGCCCCATACTTGCAGGGCTTTCAGTGAGTGGAGGATGACGGGATCGAACCGACGACCTCTACGCTGCCAGCGTAGCGCTCTCCCAGCTGAGCTAATCCCCCGGGATCGGTGCGGAGTATAGACCGTCCGCGGAGCCCTCGTAACGCACCTGCGGTGCGTCCCGCCACAGTCGCGCGAGGCGGTAAAAGTCACGTGCCTCGGGCGTGAAGATGTGCACGATGATGTCGAGCGCGTCCACCAGAATCCAGTCGGCTTCCTTGTCGCCCTCAACCCGGCGGATCTCCACACCGAAGTCCTTCTTCAGGCGTCCGCGCACCTCATTCGCAATGGCCTTTGTCTGACGGGGTGTGCGCCCCGTGCAGATAACCAAGAAGTCTGTGTAGTCCACGATCCCGCGCATGTCGAGGATCACGATGTCCTCGGCCTTCTTGGAGGCGGCGAGTTCTGCTGCGGTTTCGGCGAGTTCCTCAGAGTTCGAGGGGTCTCCTCTATCGGGACGACGGATCTCCGCGAGGCTAGTCGTGTGTGCGACGCCCATCAAGACGGTATTGCTGGCTGCAGCAGGTCGGCCACGCCAGACGGCACGACGTCACGCACGGATTCACCGCGTGCGAGCCGCTCGCGCACGTCCGTTGACGACACCGGGACCTCGGGCATCTCCACCAGATCCACACGGCCGTCGGCCACGCCACGGGCCACCTGCCCCGCCGCGCGCGCATCGCTACCCGGGCGCATCCCCACGCCAAGGCGGGCCAGTTCGAGGATACGGGCGGGACGACTCCACTCGGCGAACCCGGCCAGCTGATCGGCCCCGAGGATGAACCAGAGGTCGGCACCCGGGAAGTCGGCAGCCACCTGCTCAAGCGTTTCCACCGTGTACGTGGGGCCATCCCGATGCAACTCAAGGTCGCTGGCCATCACCACCGGATCGCCCGCCGTGGCGGCCTCGACCAGCGCCAGGCGCTCTGGACCGGTCATGGTCGGCCCGTTGGGCTTATGCGGCGGCGAGCCCCCCACCACCAGCAGCACACGGTCGAGGTGCAACTGCCGGGCGGCCTCCCGCGCCAGCGCCATGTGCCCATCGTGCGGCGGGTCGAAGCTGCCGCCCAGCACGCCGATTCTCATCTGGTCAGCGAATCTGGCCCGTACCGGTGATGAGGTACTTCACCGTGGTGAGGTCAGCCAGACCAATGGGGCCACGGGCATGCAGCTTCTGGGTGGAGATGCCGATCTCGGCACCCATACCGAACTCGCCACCATCCGTGAACCGCGTGGATGCGTTGACGTAGACGCATGCGGAGTCAACGCCGTGCTGAAACGCCTGTGCGGCGGCGAGTGAGCGGGTGACGATGGCCTCGCTGTGCCCGGATCCGAACCGATTCACGTGGTCGATGGCCTCCTCGACCGAGTCCACGACCCCAACGGCGATGACCAGCGCGAGGAACTCCGTTGCGAAGTCCTCATCGGTCGCCAAGCGCACGTTGGCGCCAGCATCACCCATGGCCGCCTTCGCCGCGTCACTGGCACGGATCTCCACGCCCTCGTGGGACAGGGCGGCGGCGGCCCGCGGCAAGAACTCGGCGGCCACGGCGCGGTGCACCAACAGTGTCTCGGCGGCGTTACATACGCCCGGGCGCTGGGTCTTGGCATTCACGATTATGGCCAACGCATCATCCAGATCGGCGCTCTCGTCCACGTACACGTGGCAGTTACCGGATGCGGCGTAGATCACCGGCACGCGAGCATTCTCGGTGAGGTACGCCTTCAACTCCTCGCCACCCCGCGGGATGACCAGATCAATGCGGCCCTCTGCACGGATCATCTCGAGCATCTCGTCGCGATCGGTGCCCAGCATCGTCACGGCCCCGGTGGGCACGCCTGCCCCGGCCAGTGCGTTGGCCACCACCTCGCCAAGGATCACGTTGGACCGCTCCGCAATGCGGCTGCCGCGCAGCACGATGGCATTTCCGCTCTTGATCGCCAGCGCGGCGGCGTCGGTGGTGACGTTCGGGCGCCCCTCATAGATGACACCGATCACGCCCAGGGGCACGCGTGTGGCCAGAATCTCGAGGCCGTTGGGCACGCGCCAGCCCGACTCCACGACTCCCACCGGATCAGGCAGTGCGGCAACGACACGAATGGCATCGGCCATGCCCTCCAGCCGCACGTCGTCCAGCAGCAGGCGATCAATCATGGCCGCCGGTGCATCCGCTTTACGCGCGGCCTGCACGTCATCGGCATTCTCGGCGATGATCTCCCGAGATCGGGCGATCAGTGCCATCGCCACGGCCTCAAGGGCCTCTGCCTTCGCGCCAGGCGACATGTGAGCCAGCACACGACCCGCCGCGCGGGCGACATCCAGACGCTCGGTCAGAGTGGTCGGGGAGTGGCTCATCGCCTTGTCACGCTAGCGCACCGCCCCCTCGGAACCGGTTACCGCAAGGCGGTCGCGATGGATGATCTCGGAGGACGTCCCCGGCAGTATCTCGCGGGCAGCATCGGACCGCATGCCCAGCACCTTGCGCACTTCGTCGTGGGACAACTCGGTGATGCCCTTCCCCACCTCTCGACCATCCGGACCCAACACCATGACGGCGTCGCCCGAGCGAAATCCACCATCGCAGTCGGTGACCCCCACCGGCAGCAGTGATGTCCCCTTCTCGAGGAGCGCACGCACCGCCCCGGCGTCAATCGTGATGCTGCCCATGCTGGGCTTCGCATGGCGAATCCACATCTTGAACGATCCTTCGTCGGCGCTCGATGCCGGAAACCGCGTGCCCACGGGCTCGCCACCAACCGCGGACGTGATCACGCCGTCATCGCGCCCGCTCGCGATGACGCACATCACGCCGCACCCGGTGGCGATGCTGGCCGCTGCGACCTTGCTGGCGATGCCGCCCGTGCCGATACCCGAGCCGGGCAACATCGCAAGCGCGACGTCCTCCGGGCGCGTGCCCGCTGGCACCTCGTGAATCAGTTCCGGGCCGCTCGTGCCCGGCCCATACAGGCCGTCGCGATCGGTGAGCATCAGCAAGAGGCGCGCCCGAAGCAGAATGGCCACCTGGGCCGCTAGAACGTCGTTGTCGCCAAAGGTCAGCTCGTCCGTGGCGGTGGTGTCGTTCTCGTTGATCACCGGTACCACGCCAAACTGCATCAACCGTTCCAGCGTGTTGCGCGCATTGATGTACGACGTGCGCTGCTCAAGATCAGCGGAGGTGAGCAGCACTTGCGCCGGGACCTGCGCATGTGCGGCAAAGGCATCGCTGTAGCGCGCGAAGAGGGCACCCTGTCCCACGGCTGACACGGCCTGCAGGTCGGGAAGTGCAGCCGGTCGGGATGCGATGCCCATTACGCCCAGCCCGCAGGCGATGGCCCCGCTCGAGACCAGCACCGGGTGCAGGCCGCGGGCCCGAAGCGCCGCCACCTCGGCAACCCGCGCACGCAGAACGTTGTCACGCAGGCGCCCATCGGCATCCACCAGCGTGGACGAGCCAATCTTGATGACGATGATGTCGCTCACGCGATCCACTCCAGCACGGCGCTTCGGAGGGCTGCGATTCCCTCCCCCGTCTCGGTGGATATCGCGAACTCGGCCTCCGGCGGTGCCGGGGCCAGATCGCACTTGGTCGCAACCACCACCTGTCGGGCGCTGTTCGATGCGAAGGGATTGATACCCACAGACACGATCGCAAGCTGCTCGGCGGCCGGACGGGGATCCGTCGCATCAATGCAGTGCAGGATGACCTGCGCCCGTTCCAGTTGCACCAACGACCCGCCGTTGCGCTCACTCCCGTCCGCAGCGAAACCCGGCAGGTCGGCCACCAGATACGACTCACCGTACTCACCCTCGAGGGGGCCGAGGGCCGGCTCCTTCGTGGTGTGCGGATACGGCGCCACAATGGCGCCCGCGCCCGTGAGGGCATTCAGCAACGCGGTCTTACCGGTATTCGGCAGCCCAACAATGGCCACGGCCACAGGCAGCCGCATCTCCAGATTCAGCCAGACGCCCTCGCCGTCCTCGCCTGGAATCGTGATGCGGGGTGCACGGTGCGTGGACGATCGGAATGCGCGGTTGCCCACACCACCACCGCCGCCACGTGCCACCGACACACGATCGCCCGGCTCGGTGAGCGTGGCAAGGGGCTCACCGTCACGCAGCACACGGGTACCCGGCGGCACGTGGACATCGAGTTCGCCGCCGTTACGGCCGTGTCTGTTTCGACCCTCACCGTCTCCGCCCGCATTTGCCTTGTGGTGCACGGCGTGGCGGAACCAACTCAGATCAGTGACCTGCGGATCGGCCACGAGCACGACATCGCCACCGCGTCCGCCGTTGCCCCCATCGGGGCCACCCTTCGGCGAATGCGCCTCGCGGCGAAATGAGAGGCACCCATGGCCCCCGCGGCCCGCCTGGACGTGGATCTGAGCCCGGTCGGTGAAGTACATGGTGCGGGACCTCAGACGGCCTGGCCCCGGCTCAGGACGCCAGGGCGTCCACTGGGTAGACGGACACGTGACGACCCTTGTGGCCGTTGACGAACTCCACACGACCCGACACCGTCGCGAAGATCGTGTGATCGCGGCCAATGCCTGTTCCGTTGGCGGGCCTGAACACCGTGCCGCGCTGGCGGACGATGATCGAACCAGCCGGGATGATCTGACCCGCGAACACCTTCACGCCAAGGCGCTGGGAGTTCGAATCGCGACCATTGCGGCTGGAGCCGCCACCCTTCTTCTGTGCCATTTCTAGTCTCCGATTCCCGTAATGCGCACCCGCGACAGGCGCGAACGGTGACCCATCTTGCGCTTGCTGTCCTTCTTCGCGCGATAGGTGAAGACCGTAATCTTCGGGCCGAGCACGTGCTCCTCGACCTCGGCGGTCACGTTACCGCCATCGGCGATGCCATCGGCACCGCCCGTCGCGAGCACCCTCGGCGAGATTGACTCACCGGGCTCCGCCGCAATGCGGTCCACGACGATGCGCTCACCTTCGCGCACCCTGTACTGCTTGCCCCCGAGGGCAATCACGGCATACTGAGCCACGGGCTTCTCCACTGACGAACGGAGCACCCGAACCCGGGCGCGATCGCGCATGATAGTCACTCCCGGCGCTCGGCGCCACACCAAAGGGGAAATCACGAGCACGCACGCCCTCCGCATCACCGCATTTGCTGCCCTTGTCGCCCTTGTGGGCGGGTCGTCGGCCCTCGCCAGTAGCGGTGAGTTACGCGTGGAGGCGGGCGACAACCCGGACTTCCTCGACCCTGCGCTCGCGCACGGCACTCTGTCATGGCAGATCATGGGCGCGACACAGGGCGGCCTCCTCGCATACCGGCGCGTGGGCGGCACGGCGGGCGCGACCCTTGTGCCCGATCTGGCGGATGCCATGCCGGTCATTGCCAAGGGGGGCCTCACCCTCACCTTCCACCTGAGAGACGATGTGCAGTTTGGGCCACCCGCCTCACGCCCCGCCACCGCGAGCGACGTCAAGGCGAGCCTCGAGCGCATGCTGAGGCTCGACTCGCGGGGCAGCAGCCTCTACTCAGCCATCCAGGGTGCTCCGGCCGTCACCGCCGGGCGCACGCGCACGCTGTCCGGCGTCACGGCCGACGACGATGCCCGCACCGTGGTCATCACCCTGACGCGCCCTGATCGGACCTTGCTCGAGGCCCTCGCGCTGCCGTTCGCCTCCGTCCTGCCCAAGGGCACGCGGGCGTCGGACCAGACCGTCAACCTCACGCCGGGGCTCGGCCCGTACGTGATCTCGGCCTTCGATCCCGATTCGCGAATCGTGCTGACGCCCAATCCAGAGTTCAGTGCACGCCCTGGCCTGCCGGCCGGCAAGACAGGACGTATCACCATCACCATCGGGCACCGCCCGCAAGTGGCCGCCACGCGCGTGGCCACGGGCCAGGCCGATTACTCGGTCATGCCCGTGCCCGTCGCGGCGACGAAGGCTGGCGGCTATGCGCGTGGCGCGACGGCCAACACCATCACCCGGTCCGCCACGGCGTATGTGGCCATTGATGCCACACAGGCGCCATTCACCAATGCCAACGTGCGGCGTGCCATCGGTCTGGCCCTCGACCGGCAGGTCGCGGCGAGGGCTATCAGCACCGGCGCACGTCCGGCCACCCGAATGATCCCGCCCGGAACGCCCGGCCACCGGCCGGCCACGGCAGCGATGAACGTGGCCACTGCCCGGTCGCTCGTCTCGCGCGCGGGCGCCACCGGCACCTCCGTCACCCTCTGGGCCGGCGTCACCGCCATCGAACGTGCAATCACGCCGGCGGTGCGTGATGCGCTCACGCGCTCAGGGCTCGTCCCAACCGTGCGCTCAGTCCC
>Ga0105050_10004701_pt1 | contig 17992 bp, 9 predicted proteins | sample FRY01_FD_78088 | JGI IMG/M metagenome (GOLD analysis project Ga0105050, IMG submission 78088) | Freshwater microbial communities from Lake Fryxell liftoff mats and glacier meltwater in Antarctica - FRY-01 | ecosystem: Environmental > Aquatic > Freshwater > Ice > Glacier meltwater ... | reverse complement strand
GACTTGATAGCTACGAAAAGTACATGCATTATCAGTCGAGTAGCTACGAAACAAGCAGTTATGGGGAATTCTATCCATCAACATGGCCAAAGCAAAATCCTAATAAACCATACATAAATTACTCGATCACAGCCTCCCAATCAGAAGATTGGTTTGAGGGTATACTAACTTCGGCCAGTCTGTACGATGCAAATAACGATAAAGCGCTATACAAATTAATCCCAGCTCACGTACTGGAGGATGGATCGAATGAAGAGTATGTTCTGTTTACACAAATGATAGGGCATTATTTTGATATACTGACTTTGTATGTAAAACAAATCACAGCACCCTATGATAGAAACGAATCAACATTTGAAGGGTTTAGCCGTGAATTAATATACAACGTTGCGAATGGTCTTGGTATAGATTTTGATAGTGGTAATTCGTTAGATGAATTGTGGGCTTATACGTTAGGAGCAGATGTTACTGGATCTGCTGCGTCGATGTTTGATGCTACGTCGGAGGATCGAACAAAGGAGAATTGGAAGCGTATTATAAACAATCTACCATACTTACTAAAAACAAAAGGGACAGAGAGAGGTGTACGAGCATTAATTAACTGCTATGGTATACCACAAACTATTTTACGAATTAGAGAATATGGAGGAGCAGAACCAGATTTTGATTCAAAAACAGACTTACAATATGAGCGATTTAATTACGCATTACAAGTAGGCTGGTATCAAGGCTCAGGCTCAGTGGGGTATTATAGTGGATCACTCTACGGTTCTGATTATTACGGATATGTCCCAGCTACTCAAACTACAACAATACCATGGACACCACTGATCAAGAATCAGTTAATGCCAATGGCTACTCAGATTAGAGCAAAAATCGCAAAAGATCAAACGAACGACCAACGCATACTTGAGGTACCTGATCAGTGGATGATTAAGGCTTTCAAAAGTGGAAGTGAGGATCATCTAGGGTTCTTTCTGAATGGAGTCTCTGGTTGGGCAACAGCTAGCGTACCAACCCCAATCTACGATGAAAACTATTTCCACAGCATAACAATACAAAGGGATGCCCTTTCAGACGATCCACTAGTTGGTCAAAACTATAAATTAATTGTAAAGCGTGTCAAGTATGATAAAGTAGTGTTTACACACACAGCGAGTTTGTTTATACAAGGTTCAGATAGCTCATCATACAATCAATCATTTACTTCACCAGGCACTTTATGGCTACCAGGGTCTGGGTCTAGTTCGGATGAGAACCCAGCAACAAGTACGTTGATGTCCGGTAGCGTTCAAGAGTTTAGGTATTGGGCAACCGAACTGCAAAACTCAATACTAGATAATCACGCATTAGCACCAACAAGCTACCAAGGAAACACGGACGGTATATCAACTGGAAGTACGTCGAGCTACTATGACTTAGCTTTCCGCTTATGTTTGGGATCCGACAACAGAAGACCTAACTCATTTGGAACAGCTAGCATAATATCTCAGCATCCAAACCAAAACGAAGTATTATTCTACAATGGTGCAGCTAAGATAGCACAATTAACTGGACCAAACCCAACGATATATCTTCCAATTGTAGAGCGCCACTCTATGGAGTGGCCTGACTTAGGCGGTAATAGAAGCGTTGGGACAAAGATAAGAATTGAAGATACATTTACAGCTGGAAGCAGTATCACTGGAGGTAGTAAGCAACTATATAGAGATAATAGTGTACAACGCAGCTTGTCAAATAGCCAACCACCAGATAGTTCTCGATTAGGTATTTATCTATCACCAACAAACGAAATCAACCAAGATATAGCAGAACATTTTGGAGGAATAAGTATTGATGATTATATTGGAGATCCAGGCTATTTAAGGTTAGACCATTATCCAGGCTTGGATGCACTAAAGTGGGAATGGGGTCGTAAGTTTATATTTGGTAGAAACCAAACACAAAACTACATTAGATTAATACGACACTTCGACTCATCACTATTCCAGCTGATTAAGAAATTTGTACCATACAGAGCCAATACTCAGGTGGGGTTGGTTATTGAGCCATCTATAATTGAGCGTGCTAAGGTTAGAGTATCACCACCGACATTTGAGGAATTACAATATGACGTAACCTTAGACGTTGGACCAGAAACAGTTTATACACTAGGAGGTGCTATACAAGATGGTGATGGTGAGCCATCTAGAGAACAACCTTATTGGGCAAATAATGGTTATGTCCCAGAAGGAAAGATTGGCGGAGATGATAGCGATTATATTACCCTGGAAGGTGATCAGCTTGAGGTAGCAGAGTATGATATTCAAGAGGGTATTAGTGTGTTGCCTACGCTAGACGAGGAATTAATAGACTATGTATTAATTGATGGCACCGATGTTGATTGCTCACCAACCCTTATAAGTTCTTTTGCAAATCAATTCAATCAATTTGGATTAGACGATAATCCATCAACTAGTGGCAGTATGGCAGCAGCTGTTGATTTTGGTATTTCACAATATGGACGAGATACTAGAGTGCTAGGATCTCAGTATGTGTTTATGACTTGGGCTACAAGTGGAAGTGGACCAACTACGTCTGCACCATATATGGTAACGTCAAGTCATTATAGCTACCACGAAGCCCTTAACCCAGTTATTTTAGATAGTCGTTTCAGTGAAATTTCAAACAATGGATCTTCATATGTATACGATAGCAACATATATAACAACAGAGCATTCACCGGACCAATGGCGTTCACACAATCAGTAACCTTAATATCACCAGTCACGATGAAACAATGCTTGTGGACATCGCAATACGGACTACGCCTGTCAACCTCCTGGAATGACGTAACAATAGTTCCTTATATGAATTCGAATTTTCAATGGAGATTGAATCCTATAGATGGTCTAAACTTTTACAACAACACAGCAGCAACATCAACTGATATCACCGGCTCTGTTGAGTTGGATGCTTTCTTCTTTAATAACACCAACAACTATACTAAAGAATATATATATGAGGTATCTATAGTAGTCCAAAGGACAAGTGGCATCACAGCGAGCACATTGGATGTTTTTTTTGGTAGCTTCGGATCAGCCTACACTGAAACGATAACACCAACTACAACAGCAACAACATACACATACACAACAAGAGCAGATGGTCCAAGGTTGTGTTTTGTAGTTAGTATGAACGAAACAGTGGCGAGCAACTACGTGATGATTAAGAAAGTTTCAGCAAGAGCTTTGAATTATAGAGCACAAGTGCAAGATTTTCATTTACGAGATAGTTATGGTATGAGAAACGCTCGCTACGATGGCTGCAAGCTAACTGCTACAGACTACAACGTTGACAGCCCTGATACAATAGATGGAGGTCCAGTAATACAAATAACACTAGGAACAGGAGTAGAATTAACAAACCAACCAACAACTAGAGGTAATTTTACAATTAGATGAGTTTTGGAATTGTAGCATATTTATATTAAAGGAATAAATAATAAAAACTAAACACAAACAAATTGGGATATTTAGATGGAACAACAGTCACTGTAGACGCAATCTTAACTAATAAAGGTCGTCAAATACTAGCTTCTGGTGGAAAGCTTAACATAGTTAAATTTGCTTTGTCAGACGATGAAGTAGACTACGACTTATGGAATCCAGCACACACATTAGGAACAAACTACTACGGAGCTGTTATTGAAAACATGCCAGTATTAGAGGCATTACCAGATGAAACACAAATGCTAAGATATAAACTAATAACACTACCAAAAGATGTTATCGGTGTTCCAGTCATTAGCGTAGCTCCCTCAAGTATTACGATTACATCACTAAAGCAATCAATCACAGTAACTCCAAGTACATTAAATTTAGCAGGAGGAAACGATGGCGCAGGATACACAGCTATCTTGAGCGATGATACAGTTGCTACGCTAGAAGTAGCTTCAGATGGAGCTGTAAACTTTGGTGGAGGAATTGGACGTGGAATCGCAGCAGGTATAGCAGATGCAAACGAAACTGCTACCAGTTTTATGGATGATGAAGTTACTGGAATCACAACAGCAGGTAAGACCATTACTAAGATTGGTAAAAAATTCATTATTAGAGCGAAGCCACAGCAAAAGGCTGCAAATGGTCAAGTGCGCAGAGCATTACTTACTATTGTTGGTAATGAGACTGGCGGATTTAAAACAGTATCAATATCCGTTGATCCATCACAATTCTTACAACTAGACGTTCAAACAGCAGCTCCACTAGGCAGCTCCACTATGTAGTTAATAAACAGCAACATCATTGAAATAAAATAAACCATGGCAGAAATATACAAGTTCTTTACAGATGACGACATCGTACCAGGTGATATCCAAACGATATCACAACCGATCTGGTCAGAGAACATGAACCCATTTTCACAATCATACTCCAGTAACATCGGGTTCTTCACATCCTCAGCTCAGTTGTCCCAATCCGGTGATTACTATTCAAATACGTACCACAGAGATCCACAAACAAGTGCTAACTCAGCAGTTCAGTATGCAATTGCATACGGTAACAAAAAAGGAAGTGGATCATATGGCGACCCAAATACAACTGGACAGAATGTTAATGATACTCCAACTAGAGCAATATACTCGCAGTATCGAAACATGCTACTTCCTCCAACCGACCAGTCATTTACCTTTAGTGATGGCCTTGGTGGTACAGATAATCCAGATGATATTTTCGTTATAAATGTAGCACGATCACGATTCCGTCAAAAAATCGATCCAGGAAACTGGGAGATAAGACTCGGTGATGGCGCCACTCCATCTGCATGGAATACCAATTATAGTACCTTCATTGATGCCAGCGGACAAGGAGACTCTCCTACTATAAATGAGGCAGGACGTGTTTTTGGAATATATAGTGGTTCTGGAGGTATAACCTCATCAGCAATTCAGTTCGGATTGTTTTATCCAGATCAAGGATTACTTGTGTTTAATGCTACTCGTCTGAGCTCTAGTTTAACTATGCCAGTAGATAAGAGGGATCCCGATACCTTAGATCAAATACCACTACAACCAAGGAACCACACACTATTATATAGAAGAGTATCGGGTTCTTCTCACTTCCTATGCAGAAGTGAAGAGAAGGTAACTTCAACTCACTACTTCTGTAGAATAACAAACAAGCAATTTAACTTCTCAAACAACCCTACATTCGTAACTGGATCGAGTGGTCAATTCTTACACGCTAGTATGGTTAGAAACCCAAGCGTTTATATTACAACTATAGGAATGTATGACCCATCAAACAGACTTGTAGCTGTGGCCAAACTTAGTCGGCCATTATTGAAAGGCTTTAATCGTGAGGCACTTATAAAAATAAAATTAGATTTTTGAGAAGGCATACTCAAATCAACCCGTAGATTCTGTTTGCGGGTTTCTTTTTTTGAGTCTATTTATATAAAATGGCAGGGATATTTAAAAGCTTAGACCAATCGGACGTAAGGTTAACACCATTTCGAACACACAAGTTGTGGTACGATGATATAAACTACTGTGACTACACCAATCAAATTGATGTAAACGTCGATCAGGTGGGTGTTATGGAAAGCAACAACGACGCATTATTTGTTGTAGATAAAGCACTTACATTAACTATAGCAAAACACAACACATCAGCTGGTTATGAAAACCCAACTAACGCATCATTTGCCACGCTAGACTTGGTAAGATTCAATCGAGAGTCAACTAGAAGTTATATTTTTGTAGTAGATAATGGTGTAGAGCTACACTCGTATGATGTTGACTTGAATTACATAACCAGCTTTACCACCAGCCACACATCACCAATTCTAGATGTATCCTCTGATCAAAGCATTGATTTGATATTCTACTGTGGGCAGAGTGGTGTAGGTGCCGTTCCTTACAGTGGTAGTGATTTCCAGCTCTCGTTTGACTTACCTCCACTACCATACACCGAGACCTATACTAACATAAACGCAGAAGGTTTTGCAGCTGCTGGCTATGCAGCTACGATACACACAGGGAGCTCTGGAACGCATATAGTGAGTGTTCAGTATCCAAATGCATGGAATATATATGATAATACTGCCGAAAATGCTTCTTGTAAACGAATTGAATACGATATCACAGATGGTTCGTATTATGCTTTGTTTGAAAACGGTGATTTACACAAATGGCATCCAGGGGGTAATCCAGATGAGGCGGGAATTACTATATTAACTGGTGTAGCTGACATTTTAGCGGACAAAGATGTATATGCTATGAATAGTGAAGTAGTTGACATGACTAGAAAGATCCATGTTATCTGCAATGACGGTCAGATATACACTAACTTTAATTGTGATTACAATACACAAGTTATCACTGTTGATCAGATCGTAGACACTCGCAAGTGGTTGAGTACTGATAGACTAATCCGAGCCAGCATAAATAAGAATCAATCTGGAATGATCGGTATTGTTGGTTATAACATAGCTAATATGATAGATACGGTGTACTATCGTGTTGACGCAAACACAGGAGAAATCTTTGATCCAAAGCACTTTGGAGCTATTGATAATTTATCTATATACGGTGAAAACCTAAACACGTTTGTTGGCTTTGATTATTATTTTAATAACTTGTTCATCGATTTAGAATGTGAAACCACACCAGTATTTTCACTATACAAAGCAGATTATCAGCCAATATCCAACCACGATAGAACCGATCCGTTAATGGTTTTGTTTGATGAGGGAAACAAACATTACGAATATACTGAGCCAATAACAACAAATGGAAAATATCAAAGAGTAGTACACCGATCATTGGAACATATATATTATCGTAATTTTTATGATAATACTCGAGCTACCTTTGGAAGTGGCAATGTAAATACTCAATTTAGGTTTCTTGAAGACCAAGCACAGATATTAAGTTTACCACAATCAAAGTTCGGAGAAGGCATCCTACCAGAATCCGTACAGATAACAGCACTTTACAATACAATCAATGGTCTCCAGCAGTTAGACCTCATAGATGATATATATGGTAACCTTATTATCACAGGAAGCCACTTATCAATATACGGTAATGACATATCTGGCTCTATCGATAAGAATATGGTTGGAGGATGGCCATTTGACAAGCTATATAGGTATTTAGATAAAGGACCAATAAACACTACATCCAGCTTCAACAGAGGAACGTGGATTATGGAGTCGACCTATGACAATGTAAAATTTGAAAAGCTAACGTCCCCTACCGTTCCCATCGCTTCACCAGAGGATTTGCTGGGAGTAGTCCCTAAATTCTCAGCTGAGTTGAGTTCAAGCATGGTACTGAGACCAAATGAAGTTTCAGACTACGATTATATGTATAACTTTGAAGATGGTGATTTTGCTATCTCAATGATGATTTATCCAGAAGCAATTCCAACCCATATTTCCGGAAGCATTATACTATCCAAAGAAGGACCAGCAGAAGATCTGCGCACAGATGAGAATGGTAACCTATTCACAATACCAGCTACGAGACGATCACCGTACAGAATATCCTTGGGCACAGATATGTCTTTAAGGTTTGAAAGAGATACAAATAGCGAAGTAGCTACGGCATCAACAGCCACACTGCTGCAACTAAACCAACTGTACCATATTGTCGCCATGAAGTCCGGTTCAAACCTTGAACTATACTTAAATGGTACACTAGATGCAACCGCAGCTGATGTATCTGAACCATCCCTCTGTAGCAATAAAGCAAATATCTATATAGGAAATAGCTTCAATAAAAGCCAAGCATATACTGGAGCTATTGATAATATCAAAATGTTTAATCAAGCACTACAACCACAAGATATATTTCTTTTACGAGAAACATTAGGAGTGGGTAATAGCATAGTGGGGAATGTGTTTCACAACCATGGAATGATTGTATTAAGCTCCATTCCATCGAGATACATGGACGTGGTAAACGCAAAAGCACGAGGAAGCCATACTATCTGGGAGACAGAAATATCATGTACAGTTAGCCCAGGAGAGTATACGAGAAGTAATAATCCGACAATGCAGGAGTATAGTTCAACACACAATCAATTCGTATTTCGATCATTTGCAACTGGTTCAAGTTTCAAGCCATTTGTAACTACTATCGGTTTATATGATGACAAATATAGAATGATCGCTGTGGCGAAGCTAGGTGCTCCAACTCAACTACCATCCAACACAGATACAACTATTATAGTAAGATTTGACAGATAATATGGCTAAAAAAAGGTTTACAAAAAGAGAAGCGGCTGTAAAGCATGGTTATAGAAGTGGCTTAGAAGAGGATTTAGACGCAACACTAAAGGTTATAGGAATCGATGGCCAATATGAGCAGCACAAGATAAGCTATATCCAACCAGAAACTAATCACACATACACTCCCGATTTCAGACTACCAAATGGCATCTTTATAGAAACAAAGGGGCGCTTTGTTTTGGATGATCGAAAGAAACACATATTAATAAGAAAGCAGCATCCTGAATTGGATATCCGTTTTATATTTCAAAACTCAAGAAGCAAAATTAGAAAAGGCTCAAAAACTACATACGCAGATTGGTGCATAAAGTACGGATTCAAATATGCTGACAAAGAGCTTCCAACAGATTGGTTGGATTAGTTTGTTTATCGGAAAAGAATTTGTATAGTTAGTATATGGCAGTAAGCGTAATACAAGCAAGCGGTTTATTGGATAGTTATTTAGGCATAGGCATTCAGCACAAGAAGAGTGGTGAGGCGAGCCACCATTGCCCTTTTTGTAATCACTACAAGAAGAAGCTACAAGTAAACATACTTACACAGAAGTGGCATTGTTGGGTATGCAATGCAAAGGGTCAATCGGTAATGTCGCTGCTTAAAAAGAGCAATGCTCCGTATGAGTTTATCAAAAAAGCAAGGGATATATATGGTGATTCGAGAGTTACAACCAACCTGCAAGAAAATTCCCGACAACTGGTCACACTACCAGTAGGATACAAACCACTATACATTAGATCATCAACCCCTGATTATAAGAACGCACTACACTACGCTACTAACGAAAGAAACCTTACACCAATTGATATCCTAAGATATCAAGTAGGTTATTGTGACGAAGGTCCTTACTCAGGAATGCTAATTATCCCGAGCTACAATCAAGATAATACAATCAACTATTACGTAGGTCGTAGCTACTACAAACAATCAACCATTTCACATAAGAACCCACCAGTATCAAAAGATGTAGTGGGTTTTGAAAATCAAATCAACTGGAGAGAGCCTATTACAATGGTGGAGGGTGCCTTCGATGCAATTGCAGTGAAGAGGAATGCAATTCCTTTGTTCGGTAAGAAAATACTACCAAAGCTTAGAGCAAAGATACTAACAGAAAAAGTCAAACAGATATTCCTAGCACTAGATGAAGATGCATTTGCAGATAGTGTGAGGGAGATAGAATACTTTATTAATAACGGAATCCAAGTTTCGTTTATTACACTACCAGGAAAAGATCCAAGTGAGGTAGGTTATGAAGGTATGATAGAAGTACTATCTCAAGCTAAACCAGTTGACTTTTTTGATTTGATTAAACTAAAAATGTGCTTATGATAAACAAAATCAAATGCAAATTACAGAGAGTTGATTATATATTACACATAGCCGACATTCATCTACGAAACTGGAAACGGCATAAAGAGTTTAGAGAGGTTTTTGATAGGTTATTCAAAGTAGTAGACGAACTACCTGACAATAGCATTGTAACGGTTGGAGGTGATATTGTACATGCTAAGACAGACATGAGCCCAGAGCTTATCGAGATGGTTTCCTACCTGTTTAGCGGATTAGCAGAGCGCAGACCTACAGTAGTTATTGCTGGAAACCACGATGCCAACCTAAACAATCCACATAGATTGGACGCACTATCACCTATTGTTAAGGGTATCAACCACCCAAACTTATTTTACTTACGTAACTCAGGATTACATGAAATAGGAGACATCGCCATTAGTGTAATGTCACTACTTGATGAACCAGAAAAGTATGTTACATATGATAAAATAACTAATCCCGACAAGTATAAGAGACTAGTAGCATTATACCATGGAACTTTAGCAAATAGCAAGGTAGATAGCGGTTTAACACTATCTCATGGATTAGATTGGGATACATTTATAGGATTTGATGTTGTTCCTCTGGGTGATATTCACAAGAGGCAAATCTTATCAAAACAAAATCCAGCTATCTTTTATCCTGGTTCATTGGTCCAACAAAACTTCGGAGAAGCGTTTGAAGGTCACGGGTATGCACTAATTGACTTAACAAAAGCCGATATTGAATACACTTTCCACGACGTCACAAATGACTATGGATATTACACCTTGGAGGTTGATAATGGGATCTTGCCAGATAATTTACCAATAACACCTAGAACAAATTTACGAGTTAGAACAATAAATACAGATCCAGCTCAACTCAAAAGAGTGCTTGCTACTATAAGAAGAGAGTATAGGATTAGAGATGTAATTGTACAAAAGCTAGACAGAAGCGCAGATGGAAGTATTGCCAGTTTATCAGATGGTATATTGAACCAAGGTGATGTAAGAAATGTAACATACCAAAACCAGCTACTAACAGAGTACTTAGTTGCAGGATTAGTAGATGACGACACAATTGCTAAGGTTTTAGAGATAAACAAAAAGCTAAATCAGGAAATCAACCTGCCAGAAATGGCTCGCAATGTAGTATGGAAACCAAAGAAGTTTGAGTTTAGTAATATGTTTAGCTACGGAGAGGATAACGTACTTGACTTTGGAACGAAGCGAGGTACTTGTGGACTTTTTGCACCTAATCACTCAGGAAAGTCCGCTGTGTTAGACGCTCTATGTTTCTGCTTATTCGACCAGACATCCAGAACTAGCAAAGCCGATCAAGTGCTTAATCGTAAAAAGGATGGATTCAGTTGCAAGTTTAATTTTGAGCAAAGCGGAGTGGATTATTTTGTGGAAAAGAGGGCACACAAGTACAAGAGTGGTCCACTGAAGGGTAGGCTGAGAGTAGATATTGACTTCTGGATGGTCACACCAGAAGGTGAGAGAATTTCGTTGAATGGAGAACAGAGGCGTGATACATCAAACAATATACGATCGTATGTAGGAACTTTTGACGACTTCGTTTTAACAGCACTATCACTACAACAGAACAGCTCCAACTTTATAGATAAGACGCAAGGCGAACGCAAGGACCTACTAGCAAACTTCCTAGACGTAACTATTTTTGACTCACTATGTGACTTGGCAAGCAAGAATAACAGAAAGACAGTAATTTTACTGGAAGAATACCAAAAGCAAGACTTCGAAACTAAGCTAGGTGATGCTGAGAGGTCAAAGGAGCTAAATGAAAAGAAACACGAATCAGCCGCATTGGAGCTAGAGAAGGCTCAAGAGATGATGCAAGAATTAAATGAGAAATTACTAGAGTTAAACAGAGAATTACAACCATGTCAGGGGGAAGGTTTGGATATAGACAAACTAACAACTTCACTACAGTACTGGTCAGATGGTATCAAAAAAACAAAACAAGACAAAGCGGGTAAGGATAGAGAATTAAACCGCATGCATAGCGAATTTGCAGAGTGTACAGAGAAGGTGGAGCGATTGAAGGGTCAATTTAATTTAGAATTATACAAGCAGTTTCAAGCCAATACACAAACAAAAATAAAGTTGGATACACAACTCAGTACGACGAAGTTGACAATCAAGAATAAGCTTGAAAAGCTAGACAAATTAAAAGATCACGAATACAATCCCGACTGTCAGTATTGTGTATCAAACATATTCGTTCAAGATGCGATGAAGACACGCGAGGAGCTTGAAAAAGACAAGCAGACTGTCGGTGAGTTTTTGAGTGAAAGACAAAAAATAGTGGACTTCATCGAGCAAAATAGCTTTATTGAAGATGATGCTAAAGTGTTAGGGACGATGGTGAAGCTGCTCAATAAAATAACCCTCGAAAGAGGTCAGGAGGAGACTGCATACGAAAGATTGAAAACTCAAATTGAACAATCAAAGAGTGAAATTCAGAAGATTAACACCGACATTGGCATATACAACAAGAACACAACTATACTCAAAAATAATAAAGGCATCAACGATGAGATAGGCGTAATCAACAAAAAGAAGAGCATTCAGTCAATAGCACTATCCAAGTCAAATAACACAGTAAAAGACTATCATGCAAGTGTGGAGGTCACAAAGCAAACAATCTCAGATTGTCAGAAGAATATAGAACACATGCACCAACTCTATGATCAACAAGTAGCTTATGAACTATACACAAAAGCTATGTACAAGGATGGTATTCCATACACGTTGATTAGCAAGGCAGTTCCTCATATTCAGAAACAAACTAACGATATACTCAACCAGATAGTCGACTTTACTGTTGAGCTTGAGACAGATAGTAAAAATATAAACGCGTTTATCTGCTATGATGACGATAAGTGGCCACTAGAGTTGTGCTCTGGGATGGAAAAATTCCTATCATCTATAGCAATCCGCATCGCGTTGATAAAGATTACAAACCTACCAAAGCCAGACTTTATTGCAATTGATGAGGGGTTGGGGGTATTGGATAGCACTAACTTAAATTCAATGCATACGCTATTTACTCACATGAAGGACATTTTTAGATTCAGTTTAGTAATATCTCACTTGGATGTAGTGCGCGATATGGTTGATACTATTTTGTCAATAGATAAAAAAGATGAAATGAGCTACATATCATGTTAGGAGATATTTATAGCATATGAGCTTACTAACGTTTTATAAAAAGCAGCAGCCAAGAAATTACAACAAGGGCACCTACTATATAGAGGACTATAGTGACTCATCACCTCTCTACTTCAACGTGCAACATTTTCCAGAATCAATGGGTGGTGGAAAGAATGTGATCGTGCTAAAGGGAAATGGGGATAATATGAGGTTAGGTACAACTATTGACGTAGAGGTCCTAGATGCTGAAGGCAACAACATTCCCTCAGAAATAACAAATTACATCGATAGATTTAATAACTACTATATAACAGTTGATGTATATGATATAACAGCTAAGGGTACTGCCACCATTTACTTAGTAGGGGAGGCGTTAGTAGACTTAAAAGGAGAGCCAGTACCGAAAGACATACGTGGAAGCTATAATATAAGGTGGGCTAGGGATTTTAGAGTATTACCCTTTGACAGAAACAACTCTGAGTTGATATTTGACAATCCACCAAATATATCAATTACACAAGTAATAACTCCAGAAAGGACTTTGTTAACTCAAACTGGAAGTAGTCAGTGGAGTGTCTTTACGTCCAGTATTAATGATTACACTATTACAACTTCAAAATTTCAAGGTTATGATCGAGAGTTCGCAACTAGCCCAGACATACTCGATCCAAGACTAAGGGGCATACTCGTCAATCCCACCGCTAAACCTACAACATCCAATACAATCAATACAGCACTACGAACGAAGATATCCGATATCGAGAATGGTTATTTGAAGGAGCTGTCATCGAGATTTAATACAGTCGTAACGTCAGCTAATCGAACTATACAAAAGGACTTTTTAGGAGCGACGTTTGAATTCTTTAGTGCAGCAAGCACACCACTCAAGCTAACCCCAAATATCCCAACAGGGTTTACTCTGTCAGGTAGTACAGCAAGTCAGCTACAAAGCTTCAACGCTGATGTTGTAGAGGTTATCTCAGACACACAAATGCGCATAAGTAGACCATTGCAGGTTAAGGTACTTAAACCAGGAAGTCTTCAGGAGAAATATACTACAGACTTTAAGTACAGTCAAGCGACAAGATTTACTGCAAGCATTAATTATGTGGCAAGTGATGGTGCATTTGTAACAAGCTCAAATATAAGTCAATCTTATTTGGAAGTTACTTTTTCAGACTTAAAACCGATTGGAGGGGAGGTTTATAGAATTAAAACATACTATAAGAGAGGTATTGCATCTGGAGAGTTTAAGGCTATATACGATCATATAGTAAGGCCAGTAGAATATCTGTCAGAAGCAGCCTATCCAAATCAAACTAGTTACGCTCGTCAGGACTCAGACTATAGATTGATTGGACACTTTACATCTAATGATTATATAGCTTATTGGGAGACTCACATGGAGACTCCATCAGGTGTATACCCCGCAGCTCAAGCAACTATCACCAGCGCATCTTTACATGAAAGTATACCATTAGCAGCTGATTACACTGAGTCAGGTTTGTTCACAACAACATACAATCAAAACTATACTAGCAATCAAACTTACACGTTAAGTTTTCTTGTAGCCTTAGACCCATATACGGAGTTGGAGGTCTATATGAACAGTGATCCAGTTAATTCCAACATCTATCTTCCAGCAGCATACCCTCGAGCATTTGCTCGAAGTATAAATAAAGAGAGTACTAGATATTCAAGCCATTTGAATAGATTTGGAAAATACATAGGAAAAATACAAAACCCAAATCACAACTCTAAGTATTATGGCAGGGTTGAGTTTGATTTCTTAACTGACGATGATGGATTAGGCCGTCCTTTATTCAGAAGCAGTATAACATCAGTGGAGAGTGTGGTGGGACAGTATAGTCGAAGAAATATAACTGGGAGTGCCTATGTAGCTGAAGTAAGCATAAGACCACTTACGATGAATGGATTTTCTCCAAACCTCGTGCAGTTTGCAATTCCATTTAATAGTGAGATTGACAACATACTAGTACTATCTCAGTCCTTGGATTTTAAAATTGAATACTTTGATTTCACTGGTAGGCAGTCAGAATATATAACTACAATAGATGATTTGAAAGTTAATTTAAAAGGTGAAATTCCAACTAGTACTTGCCAAGCAGAAACTGTTTCGTTTAATATCAAAACAACAACAAACCAACTATGATAGGAGTATATACACATGCCTTTGATTTTTATTACAAGGCAGTTCCAACTGAATCGTCACCCCGACCGCTACTTACGTCAACTTGGTATAACGATACCTATAATGCCGAGCTACAAAACAATACTGAATATCGTAGACGCTGGTTCAATCTATCAAGAGGAAACTCACTAATCCCCTTTACAATCTTTCCATACTATCCAAACGTTTTGACCAGAAACGTAGCTACAACAGTGGGAGGGGGTGTTTATCAAAATGGTGCATTAGCATGGGGAAGCGCTGCTAGTGACTTTCTGTGGAACGTGTTAACACCATCCATGTCGCAATTCCAATGGACTGATGAAGCAGGACGTCCTTTGACTAAATACACATTCACCTACAATAGTAAAAGTTTCTTCCACACAGAGTTTTCACCCATAGGAATGGGTGTAGCAACCTACCCAATAACTTCAAGTTGGATTGCCTATGAGCGGAAAATGATTTTATACGCATCAGGCTCAACAAGCAACGGATATGTAGTACAAGGTGATGATCCGAATTACTTTCCTGCTAAACTAAACCAACCAGATTCAAGGACTTACAGTCTACCTACAGCAGTAGTACCACCAACTCAAGATCCAGTTGTAGGAGAAAATCCAACTAATATAACCTATGGAGATGAGTCCGTTACACATCAGGATGGAAGGTTTTTTGATTTAGCTGGTGGTTGTGGAATAACGAGAGCGAGTGTGAGTGCATCGCTTGTTTTATTTGAAGATAATAAAATAGGAACAGAATTGATAGACCGTCAACAAGTTACCACCTCACTAAAACGTCGACGTCTATTCTTTCCAACAATCCGGACTGGATCAATGGCATTCGCAGCTGGTTCACCAGGAGCATGGATGCAAAGGATGATGGGCCGTACTTCGGATTCAATTTTCACAGAAAACGGAGGAATATACAATATAAGATTTAATATAAAACGTGATGGTGGCAACTTTACAAGTGAGACAGACGGAGATCATTGGCCAGATTCTGGAAATGGAAGTGAATTGTTGGTATTTATACACAATGTTAATACAATAGCACCACTTCCGATTAATAGAGTCGCAGGAGCTGATGGATGGTATCCACCAGAAGCTAATATCGTAAGAATAAAAAACGTTCCAGCTATGACCTTTAGTAATCCAGCCACTGGATATCAAATAGAGTCTTTTAACATAAACGTAGTTCAATATGGGCGAACAGCCCAATTAGTATTTGAAGCAAGTGGAAGTTTAGACTCAAATAAGTACTTTGGATGTATTATCGATGATGTAGAGTTTTGTAAAATAGGAGTAACAACCGATCCAACACTAATCAAACCAACAACTATTGGATCTAGAACCAAGGGAACAGGTTATATCACTTCGGATGAAGAAGATATCCTCTAATCTACTCAACATATAACTATGATAAACAGTAATAGAATACAAAATTGCAAAGTGGATTTCCCAGCGATCCAAGGGCTTGGTTTATCTGAAACACTAAGTAAGGTACGAATTAAAAATATATACCAATCTTGGCATGGCGAGAGTATAAATGAGGTTAGAGCTCAGCATAACAGTAATCCATTCACACTACGGATAGGCATTCCTACCGAGGATGAAAGACTGAAGAACGACTCAATATATTTTGTGCTACAATATCTATCATTCAATCCAGTGACAAAGGACATAGAGAAAAGGCAAATTATCCCACTACGCAACATGGAAAAGATTTATATAGGTCAATCTTTAGACGAAAATCTATATAAGGACTATAGGTTGTTTGTTGATGGTAGTATTGTAGTAGATGATATATACTTAAAAAAGTACGAAAGTATCAAGACGCAGCCATTGGGTCGGATAATTACTAATCTAATCGAAACAGTTGATAAACTCAAAGTAGAAGTTATGCAACTTAAGCGTAAACAGAATCAACACCATATTTATAAGTAATGAATACGTTATCTAATTATATAGTCGAGCGTTTCCTAGCGGAGATGTCTCAAGGCATTACTGTTATGCTCCCAGGTGGGTTTAAACCACCACACGCTGGTCACGTTGAACTGGCCAAGAGATATGCAGCTCAGCCAAATGTATCTGAAGTTCGCATACTTATTGGACCAAAAGAGCGTGATGGCATTACAATAAAGCAATCAATGGCTATTTGGAATTTGCTATTAGGTGGAACTACTCGAATAAAGGTAGAACAATCACCAAACGACAATCCAATGAGAGCCGCTTATGAATACATTGAAAATGCAGAACCAGGAACCTATGCTTTAGGTTCAAGCTCAAAAGGAAAAGACTATGAACGTGTAAAGATGTTTGTCGCTGGTCATGCAAGTGCCAACGGATCAACAGTAGCTGGAAAATACAACAGAGCTAACGTAGTTGTTGTAGAGTTACCGATCAACTCAAGTCCAATGCTATACTCAGGCCGCACAGATGGCCTAAATGGACAAGGAGTGAGTGCTAGTACTTTACGCGCAGATCTAGCATCCGGTGACCTTGCAAACTTTAAAACAAATTACCCAGGAATTCCAGAGACAGTGGTCAATTCTATATTTAATATACTACGCAACAAGCAGGGAGGAGACGTACAGCAGCTGTCAGAGGTAGCTATAGATGACTTTGTGCAAAAGATAAAGGTGAGATTTAGAGCATTTATACTATCAATAAAAAAAGAAGGCATAGAAACTAAAAAAGCCTTTTCATTATTACTTCTAGCAGCAGCTGGGAAGAAGCAACTAACACAGCAAGAGAAGATCCAAATTGGTAACCAACTAAAAGAATCACTCAAATCAGTGGGACTACTAGCAGCTTCAGTGCTGCCAGGAGGAACGATATACTTTATACTTATTCGACTACTCAGACTAGAAAAGTACACATTGCCGCAATCCTTCTTAGGTAAAAATGCCGCTTCAGGTGGTATAATGGCTGCCGTTTTAGAGCATAAATGTGGCAGTAGGAGTTTGCTTACAGAGGGAGGAGCAGCTGGTCATATGAAACATCCTTTCGATGACTTGGAGTTGACCTTTGAAGATGCGAGT
>Ga0105050_10004700_pt1 | contig 18004 bp, 19 predicted proteins | sample FRY01_FD_78088 | JGI IMG/M metagenome (GOLD analysis project Ga0105050, IMG submission 78088) | Freshwater microbial communities from Lake Fryxell liftoff mats and glacier meltwater in Antarctica - FRY-01 | ecosystem: Environmental > Aquatic > Freshwater > Ice > Glacier meltwater ... | reverse complement strand
CAACCAATTCAGCACGCGGCAGGAACGCTTTGTTCGCCGCTGCTGCGCTGGCAAATTTGTTCCACGGGCAGACCGCCAGGCAGTCATCGCACCCATAGATATGATTGCCAATTAAAGGTCGCAATGCGGGGTCGATTGGCCCTTTATGCTCGATGGTGAGATAAGAAATGCATCGGCGCGCATCCACCTTATAAGGCGCTGGAAACGCGTCAGTCGGGCAGATATCCTGACATGCGCGGCACGATCCGCAATTGTCTTTGCCGGATATCGAAGGCTCGAGTTCAGCGGTCGTATAAATTGCGCCCAGGAACAGCCAGCTGCCATGCTCGCGGCTCACCACATTGCTATGCTTGCCCTGCCAGCCCAAGCCGGCCGCCTCAGCCAGCGCCTTTTCCATGACCGGCGCGGTGTCGACGAAAACCTTCACATCTGCGCCCGCTTCATGTGCCAGCCAACCTGCAAGCCGTTTCAGCGCGCCTTTGACGACATCATGATAATCGCGGCCTTGTGCATAGACGGAGATGCGGGCGCGGTCCTCATGCGCTGCCAAAGCCATCGGGTCTTGTGACGGCGCGTAGCTCATGCCCAGCATGATAACCGACTTCACTTCGGGCCAAAGCACATCCGGGCTTGCCCGTTGGTCAGATCGGCTTTCCATCCACAGCATATCGCCATGATGGCCGTCCCGCAGCCATTGGTGCAGACGCTCGCTGGTGCGAGGTGCCAGTGATGCAGGCGCAATGCCAAAGGCGACAAAGCCCTCGCTCAAGGCCTTGGCCTGCAATGCGTTAACCATATTTGTCTTGTGTCTTTTCACACGCCAACCCTATTCAGCGCTGATATTCTTCCGGGACAATCAGCATGTATGCAATAGAGGCAAAGGGACTCGTAAAGCAATTCGATGGCTTTCGCGCCGTCGATGGTGTTGACCTGAAAATACCCGAAGGCACCATTTTTGGCATATTGGGGCCCAATGGCGCTGGCAAGACGACCATGTTGCGCACCTTGCTTGGCATCATTGATCCGGACGCGGGCGTGCGCACTTTGTTAGGGTCTGACCGTCCGATCACTCAGTCACGCAATGTCGGGTATCTGCCGGAGGAGCGCGGTCTGTACCAATCGATGCGCGCGGTCGATACCATCGCGTTCATGGGCGCGCTGCGTGGCCTGTCGCTGAAAGAAGGTGCTGAAAAGGGACGCGCCTTACTGGAGGAAGCGGGCCTTGGTTACGCTGCGGACCGGCAGATCCGGCAGCTGTCCAAAGGCATGGCCCAGACCGTTCAGCTCATGGGGACCATCGTGCACGATCCCAAGCTGATTGTCCTCGACGAACCATTTTCCGGTCTCGATGCTCTCAATCAGGCGAAGCTGGAGACGATGATTCGGGCACAGGCGGCCAGAGGCGTCACCATCATTTTTTCAACCCACGTCATCGCGCATGCCGAACGGCTATGCGAACGCATTGCCATTATTGCCAAAGGAAAAATCAGTTTTGACGGCCTTGTGTCCGAAGCACGTGACCGCTTGCGGCCGCAAGTGCATCTCGAAACCGAAACCTTGGATGGGCCATGGCGACGCGCGCTGCCTGCAGACACTAGGGCAGAGGGGCATTATTGGCACTTCACCTTGCCCGTCACCGGGGTCGAACCGCTACTGACCGCCTTGGTCCAAGGCAAGGCGGGCATAAAATCTCTATCGATCGAACGCCCCGGACTGCATGATGCCTTTGTCGCGATTGCAGGGGAATCGGTAGCGGCGGAAATGGACAAAGATGTCGGGGGAGAAGCCGCATGAGAGAGATTTTTCGCGCCGCCTTCGTCATTGCCCGCCGCGACTTCACGGCGATCATCTATTCAAAGGCGTTCATATTCTTTTTGCTTGGGCCATTTTTTCCGGTTCTCGTCGGGATAGCAGCTGGTAATTTGGGCGGACAAATTGCCAAAGAAGCGTCGCAACCGGTTGTAGGTATTGCGCTCAGCCAACGTGAGTCCGAGCAAATATTGGCCGCGCGCCAGACATTGTCGAAGACGCTTGGCGACGGCTATTTCTCGCCAATGAAAATCGTTGGCGAGGATGTGGCTGACCGGCGAAGCCCGCAAGAATATCTGAGAACCAAGGCGGACAATTTAAGCATCGTCGTGACAGGTAGTTTGGCGAATCCCGTCATCACTGGAACGGCCCGCGCCATTGAGCGTGAACGCGCAGGCGTCGAGCTTCTGGCGGGCTATGCGGGCAGCCCTGCGAGTTGGATTGCGCCGAACTCGACCCCCGATATCGTTGCAGAATCGGCGAATAGCGACAAACAGCTTCGCACCATAACCGCGCAAGGCGGGCAAATTTTGGTCTTCTTCCTGACCATGTTGCTCGCGGGCATGGTCTTGTCGAACCTTGTCGAAGAAAAGTCGAACAAGATTATCGAAATACTAGCCGCGTCAATTCCGATGGAATCGGTCTTTTTGGGTAAGTTGTTTGCCATGCTGGGCATGGCGTTATTGGGCATATTGGTATGGACAACGATTGGCCTGATTGGCGTCGCGGCTTTTGGTCCCAATCTGCCAAGCTACCCGATGCCAGCAGTCGGCTGGCCCATGTTCATTGGCCTGTGCTTCACCTATTTCATCATGGCCTATCTCATGCTCGGCGCGTTATTCTTGGGCATTGGCGCGATGGCGGCCACGGTGCGTGAGGTGCAGACTATTTCCATGCCGGTGACCATGGCGCAGCTCATCAACTTTTTCTTTGCCTCTTATGCGCTTACCAAAACGGGTGAACCCATTGAGAAGTTTGCCGCGATATTCCCGTTCAGTTCGCCCTTTGCGATGATTGGGCGGGCCGCACTTGAACCCACATTATGGCACCATGCGGTCGCGATCATCGGACAGATGCTATTTGCGGCCTTGCTCCTTCGCCTCGGCGTCATGCTGTTCAAAAAAAATGTGATGAAATCAGGTGGCGCGGGACGGATCACCGATGGCGCGAGACGTAAGCTGTTCGGGTTTATCCCCGTAGGCCGCTGATGCCCCGAATGCGATAAGTTGCGGTTCGAAACTGGATTGACATTTCTGTCAGTAGTGGCACCTTCTGACAGGAGAGGAGTCTATAAAAATGGCCACTGCCCCCCTGTTCGAAAGCGATTCGCTGCCTTGGGAAATCAACAAGGCACCGCACCGCTGGGATGTGACGAAAGCAGACATTTATCTTGAGGATCGGTGGCATCCGATATTCAAGGAGATGCGTGAAAAGGCGCCCATCAACAAGATCGAAGGCTCCGATTTTGGCAGCTTTTGGAACGTCACAACGTTGAAAGCGATTCAGCATGTCGAGGCGTTGCCAGACATCTACTCCTCGTCCTTCGAACATGGCGGCATCACACTGATTGACGACAATGCCCTTGAGGAACCCATTCCCGACGACCAGAAGGTGGTCATGCCGATGTTCATTGCGATGGACCGGCCAAAGCACACCGAAGAACGCCGCGTTATTGCGCCCGCTTTTACACCTGGTGAAATGGAACGCATGTCCGGCGATATTCGCCAGCGGACGGGCGAATTGCTGGACTCGCTTCCGGTGGGCAAGGCGTTCGACTGGGTCGATCTGGTCTCCATCGAACTCACCACGCAGATGCTGGCATTGTTGTTCGATTTCCCTTGGGAGGACCGCCGCAAACTGACCGAATGGTCCGACTGGGCCGGCGACGTCGAACTGTTTCGTACCGAAGAAACGCGCAAGGCGCGGCTTGCCAAGATGTTCGAAATGGGTGCCTATTTCCAAAACCTCTGGGAAGAACGCAAGAACAGAGGCGAAGCCCCTGACCTTATCAGCCGCATGATCCATTCGCCGATGAAGGACATGAGCCAGTTCGAATTTATGGGTAACCTCATCCTCCTGATTGTTGGCGGCAATGACACGACGCGCAACAGCATGTCAGGCTATGCTTTCGGCCTGCACAGTTTTCAGGATGAACGCGAGAAGCTGGAAAACAACCCCGAATTTATTCCGAACGCAGTCAGCGAAATCATCCGTTGGCAGACCCCGCTTGCCCATATGCGCCGCACAGCGACGCAGGACCATGATCTCTTCGGTGCCCCCATCAAGGCCGGCGACAAGATCGGCATGTGGTATCTGTCGGCCAATCGTGATGAGACGGTGTTCGACAATCCGGATAAGTTAATCGTGGATCGTGAAAATGCGCGTCGACATCTGGCGTTTGGCTATGGCATTCACCGTTGCGTCGGTGCGCGGCTGGCCGAATTGCAGATACGCATATTGCTGGAGGAAATGGCGAAACGTCGGTTGCGGCCCAATGTGGTCGCCGAACCCGAGCGTGTCGCAGGCTGTTTCGTGCACGGATATCGCAAGATGGATGTGGAGCTGTCGCGTTATTGAGCTGAAACCTTTTGACCGGCTGGTGCGTATCTGAGTCAGCCCGTTGGGAAGAGACGTCATATGCAATTGAACAAACGCCAATTTCTGTCTTGCGCTAGTGCCGGAGCGGCGATGTTCATTTTCGGCTGTGGGCAAGACGCGTCAGCCAAGACGCGATATGCTGTTAGCTTCAGCGATGGAGAGTGGAAAAAGCGATTGTCCCCCGCCGCTTACCGCGTATTGCGACTGGAAGACACCGAACGTCCCTATACTAGCGCGCTCAACGACGAAAAGCGCAAGGGCATTTATGCCTGTGCTGGCTGCAACCAACGCCTTTTTTCATCCGAAACAAAATTTGAAAGCGGCACGGGGTGGCCCAGTTTTTGGCAGCCGATCCGAGGCGGCATTGGGACACGGACTGACTATAAGATCGGTATCCCGCGCACCGAAGTGCATTGCGCACGTTGCGGCGGTCATTTGGGTCATGTGTTCAACGACGGACCAAAGCCGACAGGCAAGCGCTATTGCATGAACGGGGTAGCCATGAAGTTCCTGCCGGGCTGATCGCTCGCCGGGCTACCTTATTACTTCGGCGTGCCTACGCCTGAAAAATCCAATTCAGCCGGTTTTTTCGGGGCATCTGTCTTGCCGTGATTTTCAATAATCGTGACGATCGCCCCTGCACGGCCATCTTGCTTGGCATAGTCACGCGCGGAGTAACCAGCGCGGCTGTCTTTCTTGTCGGGGTTTGCGCCAGCTTTTAGCAAGGCGCGCACGGCCTCAGCGTTGCGCAACTGCACGGCAAGAATAAGTGCGGTTTCACCAGCGCGGTTCGCTTGATCAACCTGCGCCTTGCGGCGCGTGAGCGTTTCGATGCCGTCCACATAGCCAAGCTGCGTTGCAAGCATCAAAGGGGTTGTGCCCTTTTTATCGGCGAGATTTGGATTGGCGCCTTTTTGCAAGAGATACCCCAACCACGTCGAGTCACGCCGCTGGATCACGATGTGCAAGGCCGTCTCGCCAGTGCTACCATCGCGCGTGTTGATGATGACGGTACCCGGCTCCGACAGAAACTTTTCTGCATCCTCGCCCTTGCGGTCACGGATCGCCTTTAGAAAGTTATAGCTGTCGGAAAACTGCGCCGCGGCCGGCGATGCAATAATGCCCACCCCCGCCGGAACCGAGACGGCCGCAACTAACGCGAGAAAAAACGACTTTTTCAACAGAGCCTGCGCCATTTTCATATCCAATATACTTGATAAGTCGTCATTAGCAGACCATGACTGGCCTCGCTATGAACAAAACTGCATTTTTGGCGCTCTCAGCGCTGTTTTTCGTCTCCGCTTGCAATCCGGCACCTACGCAACCCCCACTCAGCGAAGCGCCGCTCGCCGGTGCTGCTATTGGCGGGGATATTGCCCTAACCGATCAGGACGGCAAGAAGCGCACGTTCAAGGAATTTGATGGCCAATATCGCATCGTCTATTTTGGCTACACCAACTGCCCCGATATCTGCACGCCTGATATGCAGAATTTGATGGCGGGGCTTAAAAACTTTGAGAAAGAAAATCCCGAGCTGGGAAAGAAAATCCAGCCAATTTTCATTACCGTCGATCCGACGCGCGACACGTCTGACGTGCTGAAGCAATTCGTCAGCGCTTTCCATCCCAGAGCGATTGGCCTGACCGGATCCGAGGCTGAAATCGCCGATGCGACCAAGAAATTTGCGATCTATTCTGGCCGCGTCGACGGCTCAAGCCCTGAAAATTATCTGATGAGCCATAGCCAGACGCCGTATCTGATGGGCCCCGATGGCGAACCGCTCGCCATTATGCCCGCAGATGTGCCGAACACAGATGCCAATGAAGGCGCCCCCGATTTGGTAATAGCTGAACTCGCCAAATGGGTGCGGTGATTTGACCGACAGCGCGTTCTGGGAAGCACCGATCGAAAGCCTCGATCGTGCGCAGTGGGAGGCGCTATGCGACGGATGCGGGAAATGCTGCCTGAATAAGGTGGAGGATGAAGACACTGGTCGCATCTATCCGACCAATGTTGCGTGCAAATTGTTGGATCTCCAGACCTGCCAATGTGCCGATTATCGGGGACGACGGGCCATTGTTCCCGAATGTCTTCGCCTGACGCCAAACAAGATTGACGACTATGTCTGGCTGCCCAGCACATGCGCATATGTGCTACGCGCCGCCGGAAAACCGCTACCCGAGTGGCATTATCTAATCAGCGGCAGCCGGCAGACTGTTCATGACGCTGGCATGTCAGTGAAAGGTCGGGCAATATCGGAATTACATGCTGGGCCTCTTGAAAACCATATTATCGAACAGCCTCTCTGATCCAGAGGTAGATATCGAAGGCGAAAGCGTGCCTGTGCGTATCAGGCGTAATCCGCGTGCTAAGCGCATTTCGATGCGTGCCGACGCGGTAAAGCGTGAAATCCGGATCACGATGCCGCATTATACGCCCACCAATGTCGCGCTTGATTTTGTCGCGAAAAAACGTGCCTGGATCGCGGTGCGTCTGCAAAGCGCGCCTGCGGCAGTTCCCATGCAACCCGGCAGCGAAATCGCCTTTCAAGGCGAAAGCTATCTCATAGAATGGGACGAAAACTGGTCGCGCTCCATTCAGTGCCGCGAGGGCTTCCTGCGCTTAGGCGGATCCGAAGAATCCGTTCAGCCACGTATATTGCGATGGCTGAAGGCGGAGGCGAGACGGATATATACCGCAGAAATCGAACACTATTGCGCAATCGCGGGCGAGCCCGTTCCCCGCCTGTCGCTTGGCGACCCGCGAAGCCGCTGGGGCAGTTGTTCGAGCCGTGGCACCATTTCGCTGAGTTGGCGCTTGATCATGGCGCCCGCTTCTGTTCGCAGGTCCGTTATCGCGCACGAGGTCGCGCATATGCGTCACATGAACCACAGCGCCGATTTCTACCAATGGCTCGACACGCTATACGAAGGTAATCGTAAGTCAGCCGATCAATGGTTGAAAATGCATGGCACGGGACTGCAAAGAGTAGGCAGATAGGGGCCGCAAGGCTGGACATGCGCGATACCTGCGGACGCGGCGCCGCGTCGCTACCGATGGGCAGCAGCGACGCGATAATTTGCAGCTAAGAATACACCTTTTGCAGGCCGTCCGTAATTGGGCCTTTGAACGGTCATTTCTCCAACTGCGGCGGCGACCTTCAGCCGCGCCCCAGAAGAGTCAATAAGCAGGCTTAGCTCTTTATAACTTCGCTACCCAGCGCGCCATATTTCTTTTCAAACGCGGCGACATCACCGGCGACGAGCAGCTTGGCCTGTTCGACCCAATTATCGCGGCTGATACGTCCGGCAAAGGCACCCAATTTGGAATCAATCTCGGTAATGTCAGCCTGAGACCAGTTTGCAACTTGTTCAAAGCTGGTGATGCCCATCGCCTTGAGCATATTGGCCACCTTGGGGCCGACGCCCTTCAGTAACTCGAGATTGTCCGGAATGATAACCTTTGCGGCGACCTTTGGCTTGGCTGTCTTTGCTGCAGCGGCTGGCTTTTTAGCGCTTGGCTTGGGTGCGGCTGTCTTGGCAACCACTGTCTTAACGGCGGCCTTTGGCAGTGCGGCCTTTGGCGCTGCACCCTTGGTGACAGCAACTTTAGCCACTGTAGGTTTCGGCGCGGGCTTCTTTGCCGCCACCTTGGCAGGTGCAGCGGTTTTAGCAGCAGGCTTGGCCGCAGCCTTAGCAATCGGCTTTGAAGCGGGCGCAGCCTTTTTTGCAGCCGCCTTCAACGGGGCCTGAGCCTTTGGCTTTGCGGTTTTCTTCGCAGGGCTAGCCTTAGGCGTAGCGGCAACTGGCGGTGCGGCGACTGCCTTGGGCGAACCGGCTGACCGCGGGGATGCAGCATCTTTCGACGCTGCTTTTGACTTTTTTACGCCATCCAGCGCGAGTAGCCACCACAACAGGACTGCGACGATGAGAACCGCACTAATGATAACGGGTAAATAATTGGACATTTTTTCCTCCCAGAAAGCCCCTAAAATTCTGTGCCTGCGCTACGCACTTTTCCACGCTTTAGATAGGGTTAATAAGTACCATATTGATGCGGCACCTATTTCGCACCGGCTTCGCGTTCAACCTCGCGCCAGCCGATATCCCGGCGGCAGAAACCGGTCGAGAAATCCACCTGATCAACGGCAGCATAAGCAGCGGCTTGGGCATCACGCACGGTCGCGCCGGTGGCCGTGACATTCAGCACACGCCCCCCCGCTGCCACCAACTGACCATTTATCTCGGCCGTACCTGCGTGAAACACCTTGGCACCCGAAACACCTCCAAGGTCAATGTGGCCGCCCTTCTGCGGGACGCCGGGATAGCCCTTGGCCGCCATTACGATGGTGAGCGCTGTGTCTGAAGAAAAAACCGGTGGCGCGCAGGATGCAAGTTGGTTGGTCGCGACTGCCAACATCAGTGCGGCGAGGTCGCCCTGATACCGCGTCATGAGCACTTGGCATTCAGGATCACCGAAACGTGCATTATACTCGATGAGTTTAGGCCCTTCATCGGTAAGCATCAGTCCCGCGAACAAAACACCCGAATAGGGCATGCCGCGCGCTGTCATATAGGCCACAGTAGGCCGGATAATGCGGTCCATCACCTCTGCCTGTAACGCTTCGGTTAATATCGTCGCAGGTGAGTAGGCACCCATCCCCCCCGTGTTGGGGCCAGTATCGCCATCGCCCACCCGCTTATGATCCTGCGCTGAGCCAAAGGCGACGACATCAGTGCCATCGGTCAGCGCGAAAAAACTGGCCTCTTCGCCAGTCATGAATTCCTCCAGCACCACCGATGCCCCCGCGTCGCCAAAGCCGCCACCGAACATGTCCTCAATCGCTGCTTCGGCATCAATACGAGTTTCCGCGATAATGACGCCTTTTCCCGCCGCCAGCCCGTCGGCCTTAATCACATAAGGTGCCGCGAAATCGTCCAATCCGGCAAGTGCCGATGCCTTGCTGTCACAGCGTTTATAGCCCGCAGTGGGAATGCCAGCGGCGGCGCACATATCTTTGGTGAAGCCTTTCGATCCCTCCAACTGCGCGGCATCTTGGTCAGGGCCAAAGACCGCTATGCCCGCTTCGCGCAAGCTGTTGCCGAGCCCGCTTACCAGCGGAGCTTCGGGACCAACAACAACCAGTCCGATGTCGTGTCCGGCACAAAAGGCGATGACTGCGGCATGATCATCCACATTCAGCGCGACCAAATCGGCTTCCTCGGCGATACCGGGATTGCCGGGAGTGGCAAAGAGTGTATCGCAATTTGGCGATTGCGCGAGCTTCCATGCCAGCGCATGTTCGCGTCCGCCCGAACCGATGAGCAAGATATTCATGTCCGTAAATGACCCCTTTGAAACCGCTGACCCGCAAGTCGCCCGTCTGTTAGCCGACGAGCGCCCCGGCGACAATGCCCAGGCCATGAGTGTGTCGGAACTGTCGTCCGCGTTGAAGCGCACGGTTGAAGACCGGTTCGGCCATGTCCGTGTGCGCGGTGAGATTTCGGGATTCAAACGCGCAGCGTCCGGTCATATCTATTTCTCCCTAAAAGACGAAAATGCACGGCTTGATGCCGTGATGTGGAAGGGCGGGGCGGGGCGGCTGCCTTTTGCGCCAGAGGATGGGCTGGAGGTCGTCGCGACCGGCAAGCTGACCACCTATGCCGGGCGGTCAAACTATCAGATCGTCGTCGAAAGCCTTGAGGTGGCCGGCGAAGGCGCCATGATGCTTTTGTTCGAAAAGTTGAAGGCTCGGTTGGCGGCGGAGGGCCTGTTTGCTCCTGAACGGAAAAAAGCGCTACCTGCACTTCCGCGCACAATTGGTGTGGTCACATCGCCCACTGGCGCGGTGATACGCGACATTCTGCACCGCTTAGCGGATAGATTCCCCTCACATGTCATCGTGTGGCCAGTCTTGGTGCAAGGGGAAGGCGCAGCAGCGCAGATCGCACGTGCGGTGACGGGATTTTCGCAAATGCCCGTTGATGGCGCTGTCACCCGCCCTGATCTGGTGATCGTTGCGCGGGGCGGTGGTTCCATCGAGGATCTTTGGGCGTTTAATGATGAGGCCGTTGTCCGTGCCGTGGCCGGATGCAGCATACCCATCATTTCCGCCGTCGGTCATGAAACCGATACCACATTATGTGATTTCGCCGCCGATTTGCGGGCGCCAACCCCAACTGCCGCAGCGGAGATCGCGGTACCCGTGCGGAGCGATTTGCTACAACGCGTAGGCCAATTCAGCCTGCGCATGTCCAACTGCGTACGCAAGCGCGTTGACCTCGCGGCCGAGCGACTGGAGGCGCAGCGCCGCTTAATGCCCAAATTGTCGGATCTCGCCGCGCCGCATCAGCAGCGCACCGACGAAGTGGCCGAGAGGTTGCGCCAATCCTTACGGACGCGCGTTGGCAAGTCTAAACTGGCTTTTTCAGGACCAGCGATGATGTTGCACCCGCGCTTGTTGGCACGGCGCGTTGAACAAGCGCAGCAGCGGCTCGACGCTATGGCGCGCCTTGCCAGCACCCTGCATCCTGAAGCCCCGTTGAGCCGAGGTTTTGCCCGCGTAACCGATGCCGAGGGCAAAACGATCACGTCACGCGATGCTGCGACAAACGCCGGTCACGTGACACTGCGTTTTGCCGATGGCGAAGTAGGCGCGTCGGTGACTGGGAGTGTGCCCGCGCGCGCCACACCGACCCGATCAGCAAAACCGGCGATTGACCAAGGCAATTTGTTCGACGGCTGAACGCACATTGCCCATTCATAAAGGATAGGCCATAATGTGCGCATGTTGATGTCGTCCAAAAATAAAGTCGCGCGTTTGCACTATATGGCAAACAGTTTTCGCATGCTCACCGCGGGTGATCACGTGGTTTGCGCTGTTACCGGCCAGCCGATTGCGCTTGAAGAATTGCGCTATTGGAGCGTGATCAAGCAGGAGCCATATGTCAGCGCGGACGCTTCGGCGCGCGCGGCTCTAAACAAGGCCTAACAATGTGCAGCGCCCACGTCGTGCGTTTCTAAAGATTTCTTTGGTCGCCATCGGCGGCGCTGCTATTCCGAGCGCAGCCGCCGCCTTTGCTGGGCCTTTGGAAAGCCCGAGCGCCGCGCCGACGACCTTTTGGATGTCCACTCAAGCAGTCCAAGGCGGTTTAGTTATCGGCCGGGCCCCGCGCGGTGCCCAGGCTGTGATGTTCAACGGTATGGAAGTCTCCCTTACGCCAGAAGGCTTTTTCCTCATGGCCTTCGACCGCGATGCGCAAAATAGCGCCCATCTCAGTGCAGTTTTTCAAGATGGTCAGAAGTGGGAGCAATATATCACCGTTGCGCCCGGAAACTGGCGAATCGAACATGTTGCTGCGAATTCCACCGGTGGTGCGAAGACCAACGCTGAATTTCAAGCGCGGCGCGGCGCGGAACTTGCGCGCATAAATGCAGCGCGCGCCATTCGGAGTAACGGAAACGGCTGGCGACAAGAATTCATTCGCCCTGTCTCTGGTCGCATTTCCGGGCTTTTTGGAGCCCAGCGAATCTATAACGGCACACCAGGAAGCTACCATAGCGGCATGGATATCGCGACGGCGACTGGCACCGATTTTGTCGCGCCGGCGGACGGAGTCATAACCCTCGCTGCAACAGAGGCCTTCACGTTGGAGGGCCATTTGCTAATGATGGATCATGGCATGGGCCTCAATAGCGCATTTCTTCACTGCTCGGTGCTTTTGGTTACGGAAGGCGCCTTTGTCCGGCAAGGGCAAGTGATCGGGAGAGTTGGCGCGACCGGAAGGGCGAGCGGTCCTCATTTACATTGGGGTATGAAATGGAACAGCGCCCGCATCGATCCCAAACTTCTAATTCCCGCGCGGTAACGTTAATCGCCGGATGTCTATGGCCCTAAAGTGCTAAATGCGGGCAAGCTCGCGGGTCGTTGCTCACCCTCATTGACGCCATAATATCCTGGAGGAAGGCAGGCAATCGGCATGCCGGCGGCTGCCATCATATAAGGCGACACACGGCGATTGGTGCAAAGGCCGCCATTGCCGTCGTTCACCAGACGCTCCTCAAACTCCAGACCTTGCTGATATTCCGTCGACCGGACAACCGTCGACACGGCAAGCTGGCCATCGCCAAAATCGACGACAAATTTGGTGCCAAGCGGCACATTGCAAATGCCTTCGATAAGCGCGCCCGAGACCGACAGGTTGCGTAAAACGACCTCATAACGATGGTTGTCATGCACAGCACCGATTTTGCGGTACATCGAAAAACGATCGCTTCGCTGCACGGCGGGTCCCGCTGGTTCGATTGTCCAGTCACCAGCCGCACAGCGCTCCAAAAGCACATCGTTGCTGACGGGCTGACTATATACATAGCCTTGGACGTGGCTGACGCGCAGTTCACGCACGAGTTCCAGCTGGTCGAGCGACTCGATGCCTTCGGCCGTAGTTTCCATTTTGAGCGCGTCTGCCAATGCAACAATGGCGGCAATGATTGCGCCATTTCGTGAGCCCGGCTCGGTCACGCCCTTCACAAAACTCTGGTCGATTTTTATTTTGTCGAAAGGCGCCGTCTTGAGATAGCCGAGTGAGGAATAGCCTGTTCCAAAGTCATCGAGAGCCAGCCGCACGCCAATTTTCTTAAGGGCCTTGAACATGTTGTCGGTATCAGCCGATTCCTGCAGAAACACACCTTCAGTGATTTCCAATTCAAGTCTTTTTGCCGGCAACCCCGACGACGCCAACGCCTGTTCAACCACCTTGGGAAAGGACGGGTTCGCAAATTGGTTCGGCGATACGTTGACGGCTACCTTTAGTTTGCCGGGCCATTTTGCGGCCTCTTCACACGCCCGTTGAAGGGCCCATTCGCCCAATGCCCCAATCAGATTGGCATCTTCGGCAATAGGGATAAACAAGGCCGGAGAAATCGGGCCGCGCTCCGGGTGGTTCCAGCGCATCAATGCTTCGAGACCCGTGACCGCGTTTGTGGTACAATCGACTATGGGCTGATAGGCCAGCCGCATTTGGTCATTTGTCAGCGCATCGCGCAAATCTTCTTCGAGAATCCGCCGGTCTTCAGCGGTCTGCAGCAGGTCACTGGAATAAAAACGGAAACGCCCCCTGCCCCCGCCCTTGGCCGCATAGAGCGCAAGGTCGGCGTTGCGGATGAGGTCTTCGCTGGCTTGTCCGTCAAACGGACTGACCGCAATGCCGATGGATGCACCAATAATACAACGGCTACCGTCGACGGAATATGGATGGGATAGCGCGCGAATGATCTTATCGGCCAATTCACCAAGGGCACCGCGATCCTCTATGTCCTGAAGTATGATCTGAAATTCATCTCCGCCCAAGCGGCTGATTTTTTCACGGTCCCCAATGGTCTTAACAAGCCGTTCTGCCACCTGTTTCAGCAGCGCGTCACCAGCCGGATGGCCAAGCGTATCATTAACCTGTTTGAAACGATCAAGATCGATCAGCATGATTGCGCAGGCCCGCTTCTGCAGCTTGAAGGCCGACAGCGTAGTTTCGAGCAGCTTGGACATACGGTGGCGGTTGAGCAAGCCCGTCAATGAATCGTACGTTGCCAGTTTTGAGTTATCCTTGTCGGATCGGCGCATCGTCGTGATGTCGGTTCCGCTGCCGCGAAAGCCACAGAAGTTACCGGCCGCATCCCGGAAGGGCTGACCAGAGACGGACCACCATATCTCATCCCCCTCCAATTCTGCCTGCAAAGGAAGGTCGTCGAATTTGGATTGTTTTGTCAAAATGAACGGCAGCGTTCGCTGGTTTTGTTCCTGCTGTTCCGCGCGGTGGAACAGGCTTATAAATGGCTGACCGAGAATATCGGAGGCCGTGAGGCCCAGTGTCAAGATAACCGGTTCGCTAAGATAGGTTATATTGCCATCTGCATCGGTTGACCAAAACCAACCGCGTCCGCTCGATTCAAAATTGCGGAGCAGCAGGAGAGCTTCTTTTGGAGACCCGATCGCATTGGAACGCTCGACCTCGTCTGCATTTTTCTGGGCCGTCCACTGTCCGTCGTGGGTGTGGGCGTTGCGGTTGGTGCAGGGCTTTATGCTACGCGGCGGCAGTGGATGCCCAAAGCAGACGAATGGAAAAACGATTTTTCGGCCGCATTTGCGGATGATGAAACAGATTATGAGAATTTCGACCAAACTCGACACGCTGGAACAGGTTCTATGCGGGACACTCAGGATGATGATTGGGAAGACATAGATGATATGTCCGATGCCTCATTCCCAGCCAGCGATCCTCCGTCGTTCAATCCCGGAACAGCAGGCTGATTCCGTGGAGAATATTGTTCCAATGGTCCAAGAGGACGCGTTGCCCGGTCATGAAACAGCGTTAACCCCCAAGCCGGAATGGCACCCTCGCTATTTGGGTTCCGGACGGCTTGCAGGAAAAGTGGCGCTCGTGACTGGCGCAGATAGCGGCATAGGGCGCGCGGTCGCCGTATTGTTTGCACGCGAAGGTTGCGATGTTGCGATCGTTTATCTGGAAGAGAGTGATGATGCCCAGATTACAGCCCGTGCCGTTGAGCAAGAAGGTGCGTCCGCTTTAGCGATAGAGGGTGACATTGGTGACCCCAACTTTTGTCGGCGCGCCGTGGACGATACGGTCGCGCGTTTTGGCAAGCTCGATATTCTTGTAAACAATGCAGGCGAACAACACTCTGACGACGACATCAGGGATATCACGGATCAGCAACTGAAGCGGACGTTTCAGACCAATGTCTTTGGCATGTTTTATCTCACGCAAGCCGCTGTCGATCATCTCCCGCAAGGCGGCAGCATCATCAATTGTACCAGCGTGACGATGTACGAAGGCGCAAAAGGTTTGCTGGATTACTCTGCGACCAAAGGAGCCATCACCGCATTCACCCGGAGTCTGTCGGAAAATCTTATCGAAAAAGGGATCCGCGTGAATGCCGTGGCGCCTGGTCCAATTTGGACGCCGCTTAATCCGATGGGTGGCGCGCCGCCCGAGAAGATTGCACATTTCGGCGAAAGCACGCCTATGAAGCGCGCCGGCCAGCCCAATGAAGTTGCGCCAAGTTTTCTGTTTCTGGCTTGTGACGATGCCAGCTATATGTCGGGGCAAGTCCTGCACCCGAACGGTGGTACAATCGTAAACGGATAATCAAAAAGGCCCGCTGGTTGAGCGGGCCTTTTTGTTTAGTCAGTCCGGATTTGCGGGCGGTGTTTCCTGCGGCGTTTCGTCCGGAATGCTGCCGGGAAAATCCGTATCCCCTAAATCAGGCGATACTTCATCAGGGGTTGTGCCCGGTACCTCATTCGGCGGTGAATACGGCTTGGGATCAGGGCCGATCATATGGTCAAGCTGGCTCATATCACCCCCCAATATACCGCGATCATCATCAATATCGCCAGCGTCAGGGAAACTGCTAGAACGTAACGCACGCCCACGCCGGTTTTACCGGCCCTCGCATCTTCTTTTTCCATTAACATGTCGCTTCTCCTTTTGAGCACTCAGGAAGGATAACGTGCCAGTCGTCCGTTGGTTCATCGGCACGCAAAGTCCTTCGTGTCAGGCTGCTATCAGCGCCATCAAACGCTGCTCGGATGCCGTAAGCCCTCGCATTCGCGGGCATGGCAATTTAGCCAATGCAGCCCCGACATTTTCGGTCGCAACCAAGTCCAGAACCAACGGGTGGACGTAGCTTTTGCGCGCAATAGCCGGTGTATTCCAAAGCACAGATGCCGCTGCTTCGCAGGCAATACGAATTGTCGGTTTGTCCGCATTTCGCAATGCCTCAAGCGCAGCGGCGCTACCATGCCATGTGCGGAACATCTTTGCGCTGATATGGTCCACGCCGGTTTGGGTTTTCAGCCAGCCGTTAACGTCTCCACTATCGAGTGGATGAACCATTCCGTCGCTGCCCACATATTGGAACAAGCGCTTTCCCGGCAGGTCATGTATTTTCTCCAATATGCGTTGCAAACTTTTGTCGGTAACGCTGCATCGGACCTTTTTCCCGCCTTTCGCCGTATAGCGCAGTTTGAGACTGCCCCGCTCATAAGTGATGTTACGAAGCATAAGTGTCGTGGCGCCCTGGCTCGTCCGCGAACGTCCGCCAATGCGCATCGCCGTATGGTCAAGCAAACGTACGACCGCCGCAGTCGCAACATCCTTCGCAAAAAGGTCGTCCCGCCTTGCTGTGCTCGACGTTTTTTCAACTGCACGGCGAAGGCGGGGCAAGGCACGGCCGAAACTTGGCAAAGATTCGAACTTCGCTTCGCTGCGTTTTTCGCTCCATCGGGGGTGATATCGGTATTGCTTGCGCCCAGCTTCGTCATAACCCGTGGCCTGTATATGGCCATCAGCGCGCGTGCATATCCATACGTCGCGATAGGCAGGCGGCACGGCGAGTGACCTGATCCGTTCCAACAGTGCCTCATCCGTCACGCGCCCGCCCGCTGCATCGAGATACGCGAAACCTTTTCCGCGCTTGAGGCGGGCTATGCCGGGGTCTGAATCCGAAACATAAATCAGCCCGGCATGCACCTGCACGTCAATCAGCTTTAGTAAAACTGACCGCGGATCGCACCATTGGGATATTCCGATGTGTTGACCTGAATATAATAAGCGCCGGCGGCGCGCTCGAGCGAATCTTCCAACCATTCGGTGCGGCCAACGCAATTTTTCCAGCCACCTTCATTGGCAGCGCGCATGCGCACGACAACACGGCCTGTCGACCCTTTGACGCCGCGGTAAATCGCCGCCGAAGTGATATTGCCGATACCGCGTACATCATTGAGATCGTAACAAATCTGGTCAAGCTCGTCAGAAACCGTCAATTCCGCCTTTGCATAACCATCGGTATCACCGCGACTACCAACGACCTCAGCGCCCGTCAGGCTGGCACGTTTGGTTTCGGCTAACGCTTCTGCCAAACCTTCTTCTACCGTGGCGCAACCGGCCAAGCCGACGGCCAGTAGCGGCACCAAAAGGCACAATGACCTCATTTTCTTTTGCATATTCGACATCCTGATTCTCCTTTTTCGGCTGAACCGGTCGTGTCCGGAACGGTCAGAAAACCTGAGAGCAAAGGGAATGTTCCGGCGATAGGGGGCGGGCAGATGCGGCAACATGATGCGCACGTCCGCAGGCGACACAATCACGACTTGCCGTCCTGCATTTGTGTGATAGCAATGCTGCATGGGCGGATTTCCTTTTAGCGCCATCGTCGGACAAGACGAAATGAAGCGCGCGTTACTCATTGCGGCGGTTGATGCCCGCATTGGCGGTGTCATGATTTTCGGGGACCGTGGGACCGGAGAATCGACAGGAAAAATTCAAGTAGACGCTCACATCTGCCATTAGAGTAGCTGCCGTGATCAAAATCATTATGCCTCTATTTTTTATAAACCCTATTGACCTAGCCTCAACCCTATGACAGATTTTTGTGGCTTAAAATCAAGCAGGGGAGGAATATATGGAAGACCTATCATTTGGCCAATATTCATTGGTCTACAACGCATTCTCATTTACATTTGCCACGATGGCAGCGGCGACACTCTTTTTGTGGTTCGGCCGGTCGCAAGTAGGTCCAGCCT
>Ga0105050_10004697_pt1 | contig 18013 bp, 11 predicted proteins | sample FRY01_FD_78088 | JGI IMG/M metagenome (GOLD analysis project Ga0105050, IMG submission 78088) | Freshwater microbial communities from Lake Fryxell liftoff mats and glacier meltwater in Antarctica - FRY-01 | ecosystem: Environmental > Aquatic > Freshwater > Ice > Glacier meltwater ... | reverse complement strand
CACGGCATTGCGCTTATAGACAGCCGTATAAATTCTTTTCTTTTTTGACATTTTGCTAATTTAGGTTCTAGCAAGAATATCTTAACTCACTGTCCAGTCTAATGTAGCACTTCCAACTTATAGTAAAATGAAAGAGAAATATAATTCTCTTGATAAGGATTATTATTATCGTGTTTATTTGGTAAGTGCATTATATGTCCATGCACCTATTTAAGAATTAAGTATATTAAAAAATGAATTATATGCTTATTTAAATGGTGAGACTTACGAACGGTATGAAGTTTATCAAGCTTTAGCTGTCAGAGGAAGTGAGGAGGATATTGCAAAAATACAAGTAGGCTTCAGTGAAGAAAAAGATACTGATGTCAAGGTTTCGGCTTCAGATGCCTATCTAGCTAATAGACATTAGTTTCAAAGTCACATTGTTTTGATTGACATGGATATCATTATCAGGGAAGTAGGTCTGTTAGCCCTTTCTTTGCAGGAATTTTATTATACGCTATTTTTTTTGCACTATTTCCTATTTAGATCTTCTGGGAAAGGACGGAGTGTCAAATATGAGCCAGTGTTTGCTTTGGTGGCAATTATGGGAGCACCGATTATTTAAGTCAATAAAACTTAACTCATAATGAATATAAATAACACCCCAGGACATATAATAATATGTACCTCTCATAGTTCTTAAATCCTCGCCAAAGGCGATTATGACCTTAATAAAAGTGAGCCTTATTGAACTTTTTTTCACAACTAAAAAGGCCTCCAATCTCTTGGAATCCCTGTTTTAATTGGTTAATTCACTAGGATTACGTGTGGTTTTCCTTGCTTACCAATGTTGCAAATTCAAAACGTCGCAGCTACCACTGGGAGCTTCTTTGTTTTCTTCAAAGCTCGAACAAGTTTGGGCTTTCATAATAGGCTAGGATTACCTGCGGTGATCCTCTTCCATCAATGTTGCAAATTCAAAACCGCGCAGCTAGCACTGCGAGCTTCTTTATTTTCTTCAAAGCCCGAACAAGTTTGGGCTTTCATAATAGGCTAGGATTACCTGCGGTGATCCTCTTCCATCAATGTTGCAAATTCAAAACCGCGCAGCTAGCACTGCTAGTTTTTTTATTTACTACAAAGCTCAAACAAGTTTGGCTTTTTCGCAAATAAAAAAACCACGCCATTAGGCGTGGTTTTGAAAGTGTGGTGATGGCACTAGGATTCGAACCTAGGACCGCCTGCTTAGAAGAAGAGGGATTATTGTATTTATTTGTTTCAAAATATATGTATAATACTGATTATAAATATTATATATTTCATAAGAATTCATATTAAACCATATAATACCTGATTTTGAGTGCAAATTGAGTGCAAATTTTTATATCTTTAGAATATGAAAACAAACATAACTCTTTCCATGGACACTAGGCGCAAGCGTAAAGATGGTATGTGCCCCATTATTTTTAGACTAAGCCACCATCGAAAGACGATTGCCATTGCAACGGGATTTGCAGTTCCACCCGAGTACTGGAATGAGAAGAATCGCGAGGTTAAAAGAACCTATAATGGCGTTTCGTCCGTTGCGCGTTTAAATAACCTCCTTATCAAGAAAAAAACCGAATTAAGGGATGGGATTAATGAATTGGAAGAGAATGGACAGTTAGGTGGACTGAGTATCACCGAACTCAAAAACACCTTGACCAAGCCGACCAACACGATTTCCTTTTTTGATTTTACCAATCGATTAATAGGCGAAATGGAGGAAGCGAATCGCTTCGGCAACGCTAAAGCCTATAGATGTGCCCTTGGGGCATTGAAGAATTTCAATAAAAAGGAGTTTCTCCGGTTTGAGGAGATGACCTACACTTATCTTAAACGATTTGAAACGGCACATTTGAAAAAAGGAAATAGTATAAATGGACTATCCATGTATATGAGAACGTTCCGGGCCATTTACAATAAAGCCATACATCAGGGGGCAGTATCTGCAGACTCTTATCCCTTTAAGAAATACAAGATTAAATCCGAGCCAACGGCAAAACGGGCGATCAGCATAGAAAAAATAAGAAGGATCCTTAATTTGGAATTAGAACCCAGCACCCCTTTGTTCAACACCCGAAATTATTTTTTATGCTCTTACCTTATGAACGGCATTTCATTTATTGATATGGCCTTTTTAAAACTGGATAATATCATAGATGAACGCATCCAATACCGTAGACAAAAAACCGCCCGATATTACGATATTAAGCTAACTCCACAGTTATCATCGATTATGGATTGTTATTTGATAGGCAAGGACAAAACGGACTATATTTTTCCCATTGTAAAGCGCAAAGAAATGCAAGATCAGTTTAAGGACATCCAATGGGAAAGAAAGCGATATAACAAACGGCTAAAAGAGATCGCCAAGCTTTGTGAAATTGATGAGCATTTGACAAGTTATGTAAGCCGCCATTCCATGGCAACGAATCTTATCCTCAATGATGTTCCTATTAATGCACTTAGCAAAATGCTCGGGCATAGTGATATTAGTACAACTGAAATATATATCAAAAATCTACCTACGCATATAATGGATGAATACCAGGAAAGATTGGAAATTTAAATGTTACAATGAAGGATTTAATGGTACAGTAGGTTTCTAATAAGTTTTGTCCGGATTTATATTGGTGAAGTAGATTTTATCTCATTTCCCTTATTCCCCCTAAACACAAAAAAGCATCCCTATGGGATCCGTATTTTAAATTAGCTAGTTCCGAACCATTGAAACTAAGTGTTAAGTAATGCTCACGTTTCTTGTCCCTATAATGTTTTATCCTGCCTTATTAAGTGCCATTTTCTCATTCAATTATTATGGCTGGTCTGCTGGAGACATCTTTTTCACTTCGATAGAAGTAGGAGTTTTAAGTTACTTAAAACATAACTTGCTATCTTCTCCGAAGATTAATTTATTCAATTCCTTTTTTAATGAAATTTTACTCAAAATGGTTAGGTCTGATTTGTTCCTACTCCAAAACAAAAATACCTTCCGATTACGAAGATCCTACAGACCTGTAATAATATATTCATATACGCATATATTTATATTGACATATTTGCATATAAACATATATCGTGACGGAAGCATTGCATAGATTTATCCTGAAAGTTTCCAACGTTGTCCATACAAACACGGGGCTATGTAACATTTCACCTTAAATAAATTTTGTGGATAGGGGAAGAAAAATCACGCGGCCTTTTCGCCGATTGTGCTTTTTCGCGGCTCCGAGGGTGTCGTGCAAACCTGGAACGGAAAGACTTCAAGGGCGGACCGGTGAAGCGCGTCGGAATAAGGAGTATCGGAGTCGAAGGTTTGCCCGACTTCCGTAAGGGCTTAGGAATATTAATGTGTGCAAAAGTTAAACATCAATATTACCCTTTGCAAGAATTGTTACTTGATATCCTTGTGTAATCTATATCTCGGAACCCTTAACCATTAGAATTAATTATAAAACCTTGATAAGCATAAGCGATAAATTATTCATCACTAAAGAAGTCAGTTCGATTGCGGTAGCCTATGTTAAAAAATTAGTGCTCCGTAAATTATTGATGGCGTTTTATTTTATATCACAATCAAATACCGGAACGATTACCGACTTATTTAAAAGTAAAAACTTTTATGGTTTTGATATGTTCTATGAAATTGAACACGGACTACTTTAATTTTTACTGAGTTTCAAAAGAATACTTCCTTAGTACATAATGTGTTATTAATTTTTTCGACTATATCATAAATTAATATTTAACGATTTTTCTGCCAGAATGCCATTGTAAGCTTCCCCAAATTAGAATTGTTAAGTTTTGTTTTGGTTTCGACTTTGACCTCAAGCTCAAAACATTGTGGAGGTTGATACCATCTACGCTCATGAACAAAAGGCAGTTGCCATGTTCTTTCCTAATCCGATTCGTCAAGGACTTACGGGTTCCTCCAATTGCGCTTTTAGTTACAATAGGGATAAAGAACAAGATTTTGGATTGTTACAGGCCACCCCTGGGGAGGAAAGCACATAAAATAGAAGGGCCCAGAATTTAAACTGGGCCCTTGCTGCAAAACAAAACTAACTATTACTAAAAATTTTCAATAATATTGCTTTACTCTATTAAATTATTCGCTTAACAATGCCGTGATTTCGGTTGCAGAGAGTGCTTTATTATAAATTTTTAATTCATCCATAAGTCCGGTCATAGCTGCCCGTATATCATCGCCGGCATTATAAGCACCTGTTGCATCTTCCCAAATAGTAATGGGATAATCATTGGCAACATCGTATAGTGGTCCGGGAACAGTATTTAGATCAAATGATTCAACAATTGTAGTATTACTAAACTCGGAACCATCAATGTATACTGATAATTCACCATTTGTTCTGTCGAAAACAATAGTGGCCATATGCCACACATCATCAGATAAGGCAGGAGCCTGTGGATTCATTCCAGCAGCCCTCCAATCCATTCTATTACCTCCTTTCGGGTCATCTGCAATATTTACTATCCAACCATGATCTGTTCCATTTCCTGGAGCATATTCATGACCAGCATCTGTAGATAATAGCCATCCAGGATTGCCTCCACTTCCCCAGTCTTTATTTCCTATAATTGCTGGATCTGAATCTGTTCCAGCCAGTTTTATCCAAAAGTTAACACTAAAGTTACTCGTTGCTGAAACCGATCTTAATAATGGATGTACAGGCAATTGTGCATAGGCACCGGCATTAAATCTTGCCACTTGACCTCTGGTAGCATCATTTTCAAAAGTAACATTAGCACTAGCAGTAGGTCCTAACACGGCATCAAATTTATTTCCACTGATATCGAAAAGATCTGTGTCAAATGGAATATGAACTGCCAACTCTGTGCCACTTCCTGCCACTGTGGTAAAGTTATAGGTACCATTATCCGTTATACCCGTAAATGGATTTCCAGCAATATCTTTTATAACGCCAGATTCAAAAAGAACGTAATAACTTTTTCCAAAGGCCAGTGGAGAAGGATAATTTACCGTGATAACTTCTTCATTGACAGTTATTAATTCTCCCTCCGCATCAATGGTATGCACTACTGCATCGGTATCGGCATCGTAAATAACAAAACTACCTACCGCAGTCTTAACGCCTTCATTGAATGTTAATTCGATTCCAAAGACAGATGCTTCCGTGTCGTCATCCATAGGGGACAAAGATTCTAATTCCGGAGCATCCAAATCCCCAGCATTTCCACCTGATTTAAATGTCCATGTTTCATTGTCCGGCATTCCAAAATACCTGTTGCCAACACTATCGACTACAATACCTTTATCCAGAACTACCTTATAGTTTTTTCCTGACAAGAAATCCTGAGGGTTTATAGTCAATACTCTATTCACATTGCTCAAGGTAACTGAGGCATCATTAACATCAATAACTTGCTTGGCCTCTTCTACATCTGTTGTAATCGTAATATTTCCCTGACCTTTATAAACAATGTCATCGAATGTGATTACAAGGTCACTATTGAGGGCAACACCATCAACCCCAGCAACTGGATTATAGCTGACAACATAGGGGTTTACTATGTCCATCTCATCATCAAGATTATTATCGTCGCATGATAGTAGAAATGTAAATAGTATTAATAATCCTGGGATAAAGGAACTATATCTAAGTTTAAATTGAATATTTTTCATGGTTTATTTTTTATAGTTGTATTATATTTTTTGATTAATCAACATCCCACCAAACTTTGGTAGTTAGTTCATCTGCACCACCCAAAAGGCCAATGGCAGCATTATAGTTGTCCTCGTTCAAACGCTGTTCATCTGCCGGATATATATATCTCACTGGTATATAACCTACACTATTGGGTGCCGGAGTAATGGTGGGTACACCAGTCCTTCTCCAATGCGACCAAGCTTCTCCCCCATTTAAAAAGAGTGCAAGCCATTGTTGAATATAAATCTTATTCAATTTTTCCTCTTGCGTACCTGAATACACTACTCCCTCTTGAGTGTAATAACTGGATGGCGGAATTACTTGTGATGGCGTAGGTAATGTAAATTGATCAGGTATTCTTGAAGAATAATATGTAAACTGATTTTTTATACCGTTCAAGTAATATGTTTCGGCATTTCCAATAGTTATAAAACCTCTTTCCCTGGCCTCCGCCAGTATGAATTGTAGTTCCGAATAGGACATAAGAATACTTTGGGCAGCGTTCTCCGATGCCAACTCTGGGGCAAATTGTCTTGGGGCCCAAAGAAGTCCAATTGCTGAGTGATTTTGAGAGCCACCGTTCCATTGTTCAACATCATTCAAACCATTTGGAACGCCACCGTATTCCGGAGTTCCCGTATTAGCCGTTGCAGGGGTAGGCATAGCAAATACAGCCAATCTTGGGTCGCTCAAATCCTTAAGAACAGTAGCCATGGTATTGGAAATTCTTGAAGAAGATACCCAATCGCTTATATTGCCCCTATAGGCAGGATGTTCATTGCCAAGATCTTTTAAATACTGTAGGGCAGCTTGATCTTTATCCGAAGTAAAAACGGGAAATGCAGTTGGGTTTCCTACGATACTCTGCATTGCGGCAGAAGGATCTTTCCGATCTGATTGTCTCATTAAAATTCGTAAACGAAGTCCGTTCGCAAATTTTTCCCAACCTGAAACATCGCCATTGTACAAAATATCTCCAATTACAGTTTCTTTGGAGGTACTCAATAGTTCATTTGCCATTTCAAGTTCGCTCAAAATCCCAGCGTAAACCGCTTCTTGAGCGTCATATTTGGGGAAGTTTATTGCATCCTGGGCCTTTCCGGCATCTGCGTAGGGAATAGGGCCAAAGTTATCGGTAATTCCTTGAAAGATCCAAGCTCTTAAAATAAGAGCGATGCCTTTGTAATTGTCCAAACCATCTTCTTCAGCAGCAGCAATCAACTTGTCCAAATCCTTAATTTGGTCATAATTGCTCCAAAAGAAACGATCGGCATCTGCCCTTGTCCAGTTACCATACGTACTGGCAAATTGATTTGCAACCTGGTCGGCAACTACGGCAAACCTATCAAATGAATTGTCCCAACTCCTATTAGCGGTGGTTCTAATGATTCCAGGCAACAAAAGCCCTGGATTATTCAAACGATCTGCCGCATTGGGATTTGTATTGATTTCCTCAAAATCCTTGGTACAGGAAAACACCAAGAACATGGCGCACGTACCGATTATTATTCTAGAAAATATATTTTTCATGATCATGTCTATTATGATTAAAATTTCAAGCTTAGGTTAACCCCTATGCTTTTAGTGGAAGGAAGGCTCATGTTCTCAAATCCTGGGATTAAACCACCACCTGAAGTGGCTACGGCTACCTCGGGGTCAAAGTGGACGTTGCTCTTGGGAGTCCATAAAAACAGGTTTCTTCCAACAAGTGAAAGTCTAACGTCCTTGATCATGTTGCCAAAGGCCTTATCGGGAAAGGCAAAGCCCAATCTTAATTCCCTTAATTTGACATATGTGGCATCAAATAATTGCGCTTCGCTGATGTGGTCCAATTGTCCTTTGTAAAAGCTTCTAACATCGGTTCCATAAACACCTTCACTATAGGTGCCATCCGTACTAGTGGAATTCGGTACATAGTCATTACCTACTAGAGCAGCTCCAGGGATAAAGTATGGATCGTCATCTTCGGTACCTACAGCACGGGCGCTTCGTGCTTCACCACTTTCAATAAGTTGACCTGCCCCTACACCTTTATTGTAAAATCTAGAAATAAATTCCCCGCCGTAGCGTACGTCTATCAATACAGAAAGACTAACGTTTTTATAAGTTAGTGAGTTGGTGACACTACCTATCCAATCGGGATTAAAATTACCTAAATGAATGTCTTCGCTGGTGATTTGTGTCCTGCCATCAGCACCAATTATTATTTCTCCGGCCATAGGACCACTTTCTACCCTTTTGTATCCAGGACCCCAAATGGCTCCCATTTTTTCACCTACCCTGGCTTGAATGGAAGCATCTTCTCCCGGTGCACTTTGTGTAATGGAGGTTATTCCATCTGCCAGTTCAACAACTTTGCCCTCATTTTTGGACCAATTAAGAGTTAGGTCCCATTTAAATACATCTTTAATTTGTATCGGGGTAAAATTCAACATCATTTCAAAACCCTTGTTCTGTATTTCACCTGCATTGATAATTCTGGAATTATAGCTGGTAGAAGCTGCCAATGGTATACCTATGATCTGATTTTTTGAACGAGTGTCGTAATAGGTAAGGTCTATACCTACACGGTTATTAAAAAACCTCATATCGGCCCCTATTTCATAGGTTGTGACATTTTCTGGCTTAAGATTATTATTCTTTAGACTGTTGCCGCTCACCAAGGCATAATTATCGCCCCATGGTTGTTGAAAGCCGAAAGTATCGATTAGATTATATGGCCCTGTATCACTACCTACCTGCGCTGCCCCTACCCTTAATTTTGCCAAAGTAACCCAATCGGCCATTTTAAAGGTATTGTTTAATAGAGCACTAAAGGATATAGAGGGATAGAAATAAGAGTTGTTGGAGGCTGGTAAAGTACTTGACCAGTCGTTCCTTGCTGTTATGTCCAAATAATAGGTGCCTAAATAATCCAAATAAGCAAACGCATACAAACTGTTTACTGCCTTTTCATAGCTAGAGGAACTGGCTACAATATCAGCGGCACTATTGGCTATGGTATAAACACCAGGGACCAACAATTCAGGAGCTTGGGCCATACTACTTCTGCCTTCAACCTTTAATTGGTTACCACCCATGGATATGTTATAATTAAAATCTTTTCCTAAACTATTTTTATAAGCGAGAAGAAAATCATAATTACGTTCTTCATAAAATTGTGAAATCTCTTGATACCTTCCGTTTTCGATATTCACAGTACTAACAGCCCATTGTTGGGGTCGAAAATCATTGAAAACATCAGTTCCAGCTCTAAGCATCAAAGACAGATGGTCTGTAAAATCATAGTTAAGGTTTACATTTCCAAAGATGCGGTGCTTGTCCTGACCCTTGGTGTTTTCATATTGAAAAAAGAAAGGGTTATTATGGTTTTCCCCATAGTTGTATTGAAATTGCTTGGTACCCTCATATCCTTCTTGCCAATAATCTCGCAAGGCATTGATATCCATATTTCTTACAGACCAATTCATAAAATACATAATGGTGTTTCTACCATATCCAGTTTCCGGACGGTTGGTACTTGTGGTATTAACATAACTTACAGTGGCGTCAGCCCTGAATTTGTCCGTAAAGTTATAACCTCCCTTAAAAGCAATAGTATTACGCTTTAAATCATTATTAGGTATTGTGCCAGTTTGGTCTAGGCTGGTGTACGACAATCTAAAATTGCCTTTATCATTACCTCCTGAAAGGGCAACATTATTAAAGCGAGTATTGCCTGTTTTAAAAAAGTCCCTCATGTTATTTGGATAGGCTATCCACGGAGTAGGAATGACCTCTCCCCTATTTGGGTTGGCTACATCACCTCCACGCATTCCTCCCAATGTTGGGGATTGGAACTGCCTTTCCAAGGTGCCTACATTTAGTCGAGGGCCCCAGCTTTCGTCATAACCGTCACGTATACCATCTGGATAAATGGAAAAACTAGCTCCAAAATTGGAGCCTTCATAATTGCCATTGCGCCCTTGCCCAAACTGATTTTGAAATTTAGGAAAACGTAGTAAACTCTCCAGCGTGGTTCCTGTTGTAACACTAACACCAAGTCCAGCATTGTTTTTCCCGGATTTGGTAGTAATAACAATGACACCATTAGAGGCTCGTGAACCATATAGGGCAGAAGCTGCAGCCCCTTTTAAAACTGTAACGGATTCAATATCAGCAGGATTTATTTCAGCTGAACTACTTCCGTAATCCGCACTGGTAGCATTACTTGTCCCTGCATTTCCGGTAGGAACTCCATCAATAACATATAAAGGTTGGTTACCTCCAAAATTTAGTGAACTCTCTCCCCGGATAACAATTCTCGAGGAAGAGCCCACGCCACCAGCAGAGGAAATATTTACCCCGGCCACTTTGCCCGACAGTGAATTTACGAAGTTGGATTCCCTTGCTTCATTAAGATCTCCGCCTTGAATTTCTTGAACGGCATACCCTAGGCCTTTCTTTTCACGCTTTATTCCCAAAGCTGTAACGACTACCTCATCTAGACTATCACTACTTTCCAATAATGTAATCATCAAATTGGTTTGTCCGTTAACTGTAATCTCCTTAGTGGAAAATCCTAGATAGGATACAACTATTATGGCATTTTTATCGGACAATATAATATTGAAATTACCATCAAAATCGGATTGTGTCCCATTTGTGGTTCCTTTTTCAACGATACTTGCGCCAGGTAATGGTGTGCCGTCCTGGTCAGTAACGGTACCACTAAATTCTACCTGCTGTGTATTATTTAAACCCGAACGGTTATCCATATCTCCCGTCCCTTGTATTTCTCGTTTTACAAGAAATACCTGCTGGTCGATAATATCCCAAGATGTTTCAGAATATTGGAAAATATCCTTAATCACGCGGGTGACCAATTGGTTCTGGACATGAACATTGACCTTTCTGGTCAAATCAACGTCCTTAATTTTATACACAAATCTAAAATCGGTATTGTTTTCGATCTGGTCCAGTACCGACTTAATTGAAACATTACTTAAATTCAAGGTAATCTTTGTTCGTTGTGAATAGGACGTATTCGCTTGTAACGAAAAAAAAGTAGCAAGAATGATAAGTGTACTAAGTTTCATCTTAAGTGACAGTTTACTGAATGAACCAGAGCTTCTTTTTACAATAAGAAGTTTTTTCATACTTTTGTAGTGTTTAAATGTGGTTATTTTTGTTTAGATCACACCAATGTAATTCGGGGAATGCGACAACATTTCCCGGATTTTTTTTATTATATTTTTCAGCTTAAAACGGTGAAATCTTTTAATCTGATTTTGATATTATAGCTATCGGTTTTATATCATAGGCATCGGTTTGTTTATTTTAATGAATTGTTATTTCTCTACCGCTAATGGTATAGTCTAATTTATATGCAGTTTTAAAGTACTCCATAACCTTTGCTATAGGTGCATTTTTAAAACTTGCATTGAACTTATCGTCCTTAATATTAACGTTATTATTAATTATAGAAACGTTGTAATTACGCTCCATTTTTTTTAAAATATTGTCAAAGGTCATATTTCTGAAAACTAGCTCACCTTTCATCCATGAGGTATATAGCCCTGTTATTACCTCTTCGGAAGCTATATCCTTATGCTTTTTGTCATAACTTCCTTTCTGCCCAGGTTTCAATAAAAAACGATCTTTCTCAAATTGTTTTATTTCGTTGTAAAGTCCAACAGAACCCTCAATCAATACTACTTCAGTAACCTCATCCTCACCATAGGCTGTAACGTTAAATTTTGTTCCCAAAACCCTAATGTTCAAATCCCCTGAATTAATGATAAAGGGATGTTCAAGGTCTTTGGAAACATCAAAAAAAGCTTCTCCCATTAAAAATACCTGTCTTTCCATACCGGGTAAGAATTGTACAGGATATTTTAAAGAGGTTCCCGCGTTGAGATGGACTGTTGTGCCATCCGATAATAGAAGTTCGAAATTTTTACCAAATGGTACAACTAAGATGTTATATTCTAAATTTTTGGTAGTTGCCTTACCATTGTATACAATTTGGTTGCCTTTTTGTTTTCCAACAATATTCCCTTTTTCGTCAATTACTTCAGAGGTTCCGTCATCAGAAATCACTTCTATATTTCCATTCTGAAGTTGCAGGGTTACCACTTCAACCTTTTGTTCATTTATATTGAAAGTATCAAGAGCAACACTTGTTTTTTTACTATTATTGAAAATATACTGAGAACGGTTGATATATGTAATAGCGATAACTCCAATAAAACCTGCCGCAACTGCAGAATACTTTAAAAAGGACATTTTCCTATGTCCCTTAGATTTTATTTTTTTATGGCCTTCCTTATTATACGCCATAATCCTCTGGAATATTTCATCGGCGGAGCTGGTATCCATCTTTTTAAAGGCATTCATTTGTCCTATCAGGTCTTCCACCTCCGGAAAATCGACCGAACTACGCATTTTTAGATAGCCGATCAAACGCTCTGTCTCCTCTTCATTGCACTGGCTCAAAGCAAACTTTTCAAGTAATGCTTTTATGTCTTTATTTTGGCTCATTTATGATTTAACAAATAGGTATACATAAACAATACAATTGGAAATCAAAAAAGTACTACTCCATATTCTTTTTTTTTATAAAATAAATGGAAGCTGTTTAAAAATAAGGTGTAACCAACGGTTGGGAGAATTGTTACCGCAACATGTTATTGGTTGCCAAAGTAATGGATGTGTAAGTATGGAAGGGGAAAATTAGCCTGTTATTAGAGATAAAACAAGCGTAATTACAAGGGTGAATTTACCGTTTACTTCTAAAAATGTCTTTAATGAATCCAAAGATTTGCTCATCTGATTTTTCACGGTACTTAGGGATATCTGCAACTCAGAACTAATTTCTTGGTAACTTTTTTCTTCATCGCGTGACATGGTAAAAATTAATTTTCGTTTCGGGGAAAGTCTATCTATGGCCGCTTTACGCATCAATTCATACTCTTTTTCCAGCATTATACTTTCCACAGGGTTATGAAATGTTGGCCTTTTATAAAAAAACTCTTCCCTAAGACTTTTGTCATTAGCCACTTTTTTAAGAAAATTAAAGGAAAGATTTCTCGTAATCGTAAAGACAAAGGATTTAAAGGATAGATCAGAATTTATACTTTCACGGTGCATCCATATTTTTAAAAATACTTCTTGAACTATTTCCTTTGCATTGACAGAGGATTTAAGAAAACTGTAACTATAGGCATAGACTTGTGTACTATAATGGTCATAGAGATACTTAAAAGCTTTCTCGTTGCCTTTGGATAGTTCTATAACTATTAAACGTTCAGATGTTCTTCCTTCATCAAAGGGCATTCGCTGTGGTTTCATGAATATACTTAGTTTCTATAAAACGCTTTCCAAATTTAATTTTCTTGGAGAGCTTAACTTAATCCTAGTAAAACTAATACTTAAAAGTTACCAATTTTAGTGGACGTCCATTAGTAACGAAAACTTTGTGTAAGCCTTACAGTTTCAAAACATTGATTTTCAAAAGAGTAAGGGATAAAGCTTCTAACAAATATATTCTGGATTCCAATCTTTACTGCAGTTAAGATACAAATTAATTTGACTTATAATTAATTTTTTTGCCAAAAAGTAAAGATAGTAAGTACTCAGAGGTAATTGATTTTGGACTTAAGGAGAGCTTTTAAATAAAAAAACATTTTTCTGAGTATTAATGGTTTAATAGATCTAACACTATACTTTATACTTTACCAAAATTCAAAGTTGTTCAAGGTTCTGTATTAAAAGGACCAATTCTTCGACAATTGGCGCATATCCATAGTTAATACAATTTTATAGTGGATAAAATTCAAATTTCGGTTTGGCTGGGCTTATTTATTTTGAGGGGTTTATAGACTTCGTCTATTATTTCCAATCTATCAGCAAGAACTATTAAGGTATCCTCACTTTCAATTTTAGTTGAACCGCTAAGGGTAATATATTTGTCGCCCTCTTGATCATTGCAATTATGGCGTTCTTTGGTAAGCCCAATTCAACTATTTTTTTATTAGTGGCAATAACATTCCAAACCTACCAAAATCTCCCTCATTATTGTCTTAGGAACTTCTGAAAACAGCAAATCTGTTGGAGATAATTTTTTAGCCTTTTCGGGTATTGCCACACCTAACCATTTAGCCACTACAGAGAGTGTAGTTCCTTGAATAAAAATAGAGTTTACTAAGATAAAGAAAACATTATTAAAATCATGTTCGCTTTGTCTATTCCTACCAAAAGTGGAAATGTAGCAAATGCAATTGGGACAGCTCCCCGTAAACCGATCCATGAAATATAAAACCGTCTTCTCGTTTTCATTTTGAAGAAAATCAAACTTATAAATACACTGATCGGACGGGCTACCAAGATAAGGAATATTGAAATAAGCAAACCTACACCCATTACCGGGATTATTTGAGACGGAAAAACCATTAATCCTAATGTAAGGAACAGTACAATTTGCATCAACCAGGCCAAACCATCGAACATTTTTAAAATTGTTTTCTTGTGTATCAAATCTTGATTACCTAGATACACGGCATAGATATAGATGTCTAGAAAACCATTGCCCCCTACAAAATCTGCGGCTGAAAAAAAGTACAAATCCCAAAGGAGGAGAATGAACGAACGACTGAAGATAATAGCAAATGATGCAGGGATTGAAGGAATATTTTCAACCTACTATATCCGTCATTCGGGGTCCACCATAGCCAAATATATGGGAATTACAACGGAGATAAAAAGTGTAGGTCTTGGGCATAACTCTTTAAGGACCACAGAAATTTATTTGAAAAACTTTACCAATACCATTTTGGATGAGGCAAATAGCAGGCTGAATCCATTTTTTATATAGATCACCAGCAGGACGAAATTATCATAAAATACGCGTGCAATCTACCTGCAATGCTAAAACTAAAAAAGCCCTCACATCAGTGATGGCCTTGTTTTATTTGCGGTCCGGACGGGACCAATTGATTTTTTGTTATATTTTATCGTATTTTATTATATACTAGCCTTTTAAGCCCCGCTATTACTACAGTTAACTATTAACCAAAACCAATCAAAAACAAGCCAAATTAAATTAATTCGTCCCCGCATTCGTCCCCTGATATAGTTTTTTGTATATATTTACGCCATGGCAAAAGCAAAATTCGTACTAAAAGAACCTAACGTAAAAACAGAAACCTTAGTGTATATGTTTTACAATTACCAGTATAGAAGATTCAAATATTCTACTGGTGAAAAGATAAATCCAAAGTACTGGAATCCAAAAACCCAAAGAGTAAAAGAATCTAAACAATTCAAAGAATATCCTGAGTTTAATAGTCGTTTGGACAAATTAGAAAATGGGATAAACAATGTCTTTAGAAGATTCTTAAATGACGGAACACAACCAAATAACACAAATTTAAAAAAGGCTCTTGAAACAGAACTATCAGGCAATCTCTTACAGGCAAAGAAAAAAACGCTCTTTGAATTTATTGATGAATTCATCGAAGAAAGCAAACTAAATAAAAAGGAAGGTACTATCACGGTATATAAAACCGTTCAAAGATATTTGGAAGATTATGTCAAAAAGAAAAATACTAATATTGATTTTGAGTCAATAACCCTTGAGTTTTACAATGCCTATATGGCATATCTAACCATTGACAACAATCTTTCCGCCAACACTGTTGGCAAACATATCAAGACCTTAAAAACGTTTATGAACGAAGCAACGGAACGTGGATATAATCAAAATTTAGAATTTAAGAAGCGTAAGTTTAAAACCATAAAAGAAGAATCCGATACGATATATTTGACCATTGAAGAATTAAAGACAATGGAAAAAATAGATTTATCCTCTAGCCCAAGAGTAGAAAAAGTAAGGGACTTATTTCTAATTGGTTGTTATACGGGATTACGGTTCTCGGACTTCACACAGATTAAACCTGAAAATATTGTTTCCGATAAATCCATGCTCCAAATAAGAACTCAAAAAACGGGGGAACGGGTTTCAATTCCACTACACCCCACCGTTAAGAAATTACTTGAAAAATACGACAACAACCTACCTAAAGCCAATACCAATCAGGTAATGAACACTTATTTAAAAGAAGTAGCCGGTCTGGCCAAATTAAAAGATGATGTAGAAACCACTATTACCAAGGGCGGTAAATTGATTAAGAAGTCAGTGAAAAAATATGATTTGGTCACTACCCACACTGCAAGAAGAAGTTTTGCCACCAATTTATTTTTGGCAGATATCCCCGCAATTTCCATAATGAAGATAACAGGCCATAAAACAGAACGTTCTTTTATGCAATACATCAGAGTAACACAGGAACAAAACGCAGATAAATTATTAAACCATCCATTTTTCAATTAATGAAAGCACGAACGCTCCAAGAATTACAAGAAATCTTCAATATTAGATATGAAAAAATTAAGAATAAGAGTCTCTTAATTGAAGATGAACTAAAACAAATTGATGAATTTTTTAAAACAGAAGGAAAAAATATTTATAGACCTGATATAGTTGACTTTTTAAACATAAATGATATTGTCCCTAATACTGTATTCAAAACACATTGGATTTACCCGCCCACTGGTTATTTTCCTTATTTCAAATACTATTATGAAGGATATTTATATGAAGAAATAGAACATCAACTTTCAGAAGGCAAAGAAACCAACAATAATACCCAGGAAGAAATAGACAGTTATTTAGAAGGTTTGAAACCTGTAAGATTACAAGCATTTGAACTCGCTAAATATACTATTTGGTTAAAAGAATTGAAGATTGATCCTTCTCTAAAAGCATCAGTTAGTAAATCGGATTTATCATTAAAACAAAGAATCCTTGTCCTTCATTATTTGGGTCTGGATTTCAACAAATACAATCAAACGGCCTTGGGAGACGTATTGAGTTTAGTCATTGATAAAAACGATTCCAACACAAGAACTGCCATAAATGAATTGTTATCCGCTAAAAACGAGAACAAAATAAAATCAAATGAAAATCTTCTTAAAATGCTAGAAGTGTTTGATAGCAAGGCATATACAAACATAAAATTGAAAATAAATAACGACCTTGAAAAATTTGGGGTACCTGATTGAGGTTACCACAATCAAAAATTTGCATCCATCGTAATTCATATTTGCTCCATTATTAATCAAATGAAATTAAATAATGGCAAAATTAATGTTGAGTACTTTGGAACTTTCCGACATCAAAAAAATAGTTGAGGAAGTTATTGAAAACAAGTTAAAGAACTTTAACCCACAACCTGAAAAGGAAGGGCTAAAACTCTTATCAAGAAAAGATACGGCCAAACTTCTCTGTATCTCCTTGCCCACGCTCCACGATTGGACAAAAACTGGAATAGTCAAAGCCCACAGAATAGGGAACAGAGTTCTCTATAAACTGGAAGAGGTCAACGGTGCTTTGAACATGATTCAAACATCCACAAATGGAAGGGGGCCTAAATGCTAAAAAAGAAAAATGATTACTCCGTTATCGTATTCTTTGAGGAAGGAAGTAAACCCAAAAAATGGAACTATGTCCATAAACTCAATGGCTTTTCAATGTTCCTAAAAAAGAGCCATCCAACTTGGCAGTACATGAACGTTTACAACAGGCGTTCGGGTGCTTTCATGAGAAGAATCCAAAGGGACAGTTTCATTCCGACATATATCCCCGAGTAGTTTTCTTTTTTTTAACCTTTAAAGAGTAACACCTTCAATTACCACCTTTAGCAATTCTCCTTTTAATGGTTTTAATGGAAAAACCCGCTAAAATCTTCAACTAACTTATACCTGTAGCAATTATTCCAACTAACTCCGCTAATCCTTGCTGCCACATCGTCCTACCCTTCAAGAAGTTCACATTTTACCTCCCTTAAACCTTCTCTGTCCATATCATTTAAATTGATACAAACTTAGAAATTTTCCAAATTGCCAAACTTCCACTTTATCCGCACTGCCATAATATTGACAATTTTGAAAACTGCCGATTATTAGTTTATAGCAGAAAATAAATCATCAAGACGTGTCCGTGTCCTAGCAAAATGGAAACATGGACCGCAAATCTATGTTCCTATTACTTGCCCGTGCATTGATAGATATATGTCGAGGCACATTACCCCATTATGTCCCCATTTGGAGCCTAAATAAGGTCGTCTCCCTATTGGTGGATATTCCACCCCAAAGTTTACCACTGTTCCGAGCCAATGTTTACCACCGATTCCGAAGCAATGTTTACCACTGATTCCTGAGTATAGTTTACCAGAATAATCAGGGCATAGAGTTACAAT
>Ga0105050_10004696_pt1 | contig 18015 bp, 14 predicted proteins | sample FRY01_FD_78088 | JGI IMG/M metagenome (GOLD analysis project Ga0105050, IMG submission 78088) | Freshwater microbial communities from Lake Fryxell liftoff mats and glacier meltwater in Antarctica - FRY-01 | ecosystem: Environmental > Aquatic > Freshwater > Ice > Glacier meltwater ... | reverse complement strand
CTCGGTCTATTCCAGACGATCTTCGACCCGCAGCGTCAGGCGGGGCGCCACGCGCGGCAGATCGTCGATCCCCAAGGGCGTCAAAGGCCGTGCCAGCCGGTTACGCACCACCCACATCAACCGCTTTTCCGCACGCGTGATCGCCACATAGGCCAGCCGCTTCCACAACGGCACCCCGGCCTCCATCCGCCCGGCCTGCGCTGCCGCGTAAAGATCGGGCGCAAACACCTGCACGGTTTCCCACTGGCTGCCTTGCGCCTTGTGGATCGTCACCGCCGCGCCATGGAGGAACGCGGCACCCATTTTGGCGGCGGAGGGGATAAACGGTTCATCCTCATCCGGCTTTTCGATCTTGATGATGGACGCGGCGGACACTTGCGGGTCTTCCGCCCCCACCACATGCAGTTTCGCAAACCCGTCGCGCGCCCCCGGCCCGAGATAGATCACCTGCGCGCCCTTGATAAGCCCGCGCGCCTCAAGATCGATGCGCTTCTTGCGGTGTTTGAGGGGCAGTTCAATCCCGTCGCAGATCAGCGGCTCACCGGGGATCAGCGCGGTATCGGGCGCGCCATGTGCCGCCCGGAACGCGGTAATCAGCCGGATACGCGTGGCGTTGCGCCAGACCAGCACGGGGCTGCGCGCCATCAGATCGGCATCCACCCGCTGCGCCATCTGCACCCGGTCATCGCGGGCAGCGGCGCGTTCGACCATCTGCTCGAACGCCTCGAACCCCATGTCGGGGTCGGCCAGGGCATGGGCCAGATCAAGGATCGGGTTATCTTCGGCTTGCCGGTGGATGCGCGACAGGATCAGTTTTCGTGTCTCGCCCAACTTGTCGAACACCATTTCGCCCGATTGCCCGACAGGGGCCAGCTGCGCGGGATCACCAAACAGCACCAGCGTGGGGAAGATCGCGCGCAGATCGTCCAGCTGGCGTTCATCCAGCATCGAGGATTCGTCCACGAACCCCACATCCAGCGGTTCTTCGCGCCGCTTCCAGCCCTTTATGAAATCGCTGCCGCGCAGACCCGCCGCAGCCAACGCACCGGGCATCGAGGCCACATTGTCGTAAAACGCCTTCGCCCTGTCCAGCGCCAGTTCGGTCAGCCCTTCGACCGCCGGGCGGGGCGCGTTGCCCGCCAGCCATTCCGCGATGCGTTCATACTGCGGGTCATAGACCGGGGTATAAAGGATGCGGTGAATGGTTGTCGCAGGCACTCCGCGCAGCCGCAGCACTGAAGCCGCCTTGTTGGTCGGCGCGAGGACAGCCAAAGTGCGCCGGTCTTTTCGCTTGCGCCCTTCGTAATCACCCGAGACAATCTCGACGCCAGCGCCAAGCAGCGCCTTGTAAAGACTGCCCAAAAGCATGGTCTTGCCCGACCCGGCCTTGCCCACCACCGCCAGAACCGATGCCTTGCCCTCCACCGCCGTACCAAGAGTGCCCGAGGTCAGATCCACCCCCATACCGCGCAGCTGATCGGCCACGCGGTCATAGGCTTCGGCCTGATCGTCAGAGAATGTAGGGGCAAGCGGCTGCATCGCGCGACCATAGCTGCGGCACGGCGAATAGGCCAGAAGGCTTCAGTGCGGCCGACCCAAGGGGGGCACACCGCCCGAACCGCTGCCCTTCACCGTGCCGTCTTGTGCCTCTTGTGCTGCAATCTCGGCGCGTGCCAGTTGCATCGTGTCCTCGACCCTTGCTGCAAGCGCCGGCAAACCGTTCTTCAACGCATAACTGCGCAGATCGGTCAACACCTCGAATATCCAATCATGACGCATAATAACCCCGCAGGCCGGGAAGGTTAGCACGCGTTTATGCTAACATCCGGTGCACGGGTGACGGTATCCACGCATTGCGCAACACACCGTCCCTTAATCAGAGACAACAGAATGCAGATCCGCCGCAACCAACGGCTGCGGCGGCATGAAATGCAACATAACGTTCAGCGGTTCCGGCTGGCTTCCAGCGTATCTTCAAACGTACGCAGGCCGGTGCGCGGCGCCTGCACCAGCACAGCCATATTGCCCGGCTTGTGCTGGTTATTGCGCATTTTGACATGCGCCGCAGGAATATCGGCCCAAGGAAACACCTCGGACATGCAGGGGTCCAGCCGCCGTTCCAGCATCAGCTTGTTCGCCGCCGACGCCTGCTTCAGGTTGGCGAAGTGCGACCCTTGCGCACGTTTTTGGTGCATCCACAGATAGCGCACGTCGAATGTCGTGTTATAGCCGGTGGTGCCCGCGCAGATCACCACCATGCCACCGCGTTTCACCACGAAAACCGACACTGGAAACGTCGCCTCGCCGGGGTGTTCAAACACCATGTCCACATTGTTGCCTTTGCCGGTGATCGCCCAGATCGCCGCGCCAAACTTGCGGGCTTCCTTGAACCAGGCGGCATATTCCGGCGTGTTCACCGTGGGCATCTGGCCCCAGCAGTTGAAATCCTTGCGGTTGATGACGCCTTTGGCCCCGAGTTCCATGACAAACCCGCGCTTGTCTTCGTCCGATATCACACCGATCGCATTGGCCCCCACCGCATTCACCAGCTGGATCGCATAGGAGCCAAGACCACCCGACGCCCCCCAGACCAGCACATTCTGCCCCGGCTTCAAATCATGCGGTTCGTGCCCGAACAGCATCCGGTAGGCGGTGGCAAGCGTCAGGGTATAACAGGCCGATTCCTCCCACGTCAGGTGCTTGGGCCGCAGCATCAACTGCTGTGCCTGCACGCGGGTGAACTGCGCAAAGGAACCATCAGGCGTCTCGTACCCCCAGATGCGCTGCGAAGGGGAAAACATCGGGTCGCCCCCGTTGCATTCCTCGTCATCGCCATCGTCCTGGTTGCAGTGGATGACGACCTCATCGCCGACCTTCCAGCGTTTCACCTTGTCGCCGACTTTCCACACGATACCCGACGCATCGGACCCCGCTATGTGGTAAGGCTGCTTGTGGCTGTCGAACGGCGAGATCGGCATTCCTAACGCGGCCCAGACACCATTGTAGTTGACGCCAGCCGCCATCACCAGAACCAGCACTTCGTTGCTGTCGATTTCAGGTGTTTCCACCACCTCGACCAGCATCGCGGTGTCGGGTTCGCCATGCCGTTCCCTGCGGATCGCCCAAGCATACATCTGTGCGGGCACATGGCCAAGCGGGGGCAACTCGCCCACCTGATACAGGTCTTTTTGCGGCGCGTCGTAAGCGACAATCGCGTTTTTCGTGTCCAGAGCCATGCGGGCCTCTCCGATCCAAAACCTGCCGCGACGCAGAATCGGCGCTGGCTGTCGGATGGAATACGGGCCTCTACGCAACATTGCAATACTCAGGAAGTATATTTTGTAATTTTATGTCTGCTGCGTTGCAGAATAATTCGATTCGCCAATTTCCAGCCGCTGCAACACACCCGCAGCATAGAAGGCCAGCAGGCCGGCCTTGTCGGGTGCGGCTTCCAGCCCCTTCGGGCCTTCGCGCACGATCCCTCGCGCCTCCAGCACCCGCAGACCCCGGGCCAACGCATCAGCCGGCAGGTGCAGCAACGCCCCCGCCGCTTCCAGCCGGGTCACCAGTCCGGCAATCGCGCCCTCAAGTGCCGCGCGCGGCACCGGCCCCGCGACCAGGGCCGCCGCGACCAACGGCACAGGCAGCACCGGCAAACTGTGCGCCACATCCGCCATCAACCGCGCGCCAAGGCTTTCGGTGGTCGCCCCCGGCGTCCCCGCCAGATAGTCACGCAACGACAGTGGCGCACCAAAGGCCACCGCTGCCATGCCAAAGCCCGCAAACCGCCGCCGGACCATCCGCCACAGGATCCGCCCGATGAACGCAAGGATGCTCCGCGGGCGCGCCCGAAAACGGCGCTCACCGCTTGTGCCGGCCTCGACCAGCAACCGGTCCTCCAGCACCCGGTCATAGGCAATCGCGACCGGCACAAAGACCACATTTCGGCCCGCCGGATCAAAGCCCGTCACGATATAGTTCAAAAGCCCCATCCGCGCCGCACCAACCCGGCCATCAAGGCTGAGGCCACCTTCAGGAAACACCGCCTGCGTCGCCCCTTCGGCCGTGGCCATCTGCACATAACGCGCCAGCACCCGGCGATAGAGCGTGTTGCGGCTGCCACGCCGGATGAAATACGCCCCCATCGCCCGGATCAGGCGGGATAGCGGCCAGACCCGCGCCCATTCCCCCACCGCATAAGACAGCGCCGAGCGGTCTGCGACCAGCCACGTCACCAGCACATAGTCCATGTTGCTGCGGTGATTCATGATGAAGATCACCGTGGCCTGCCGGTCAATCTGCACCAGAGCGGCGTTCACCCGGCCCACCCGCACCCGGTAAAACGCCTTCGACAGCCAGCGCGCCGCACGGGTCGCAAAGCCGAAATACACCAGCGCGGAAAACCCCGGCACAATCTCGCGCGCATAGGTGCGCGCCTCCTGAAAGGCCACCGATTCCGGCACGCCCGTTTCGCGCGCATGATCCGCCACGGCCTGACTGACCGCCGGGTCGTGCACCAACCGCACGATCATATCCTGCCGCGCCATCAGCTTGAACGGTTCGATCGGCCGGTCCAGCCGTTTGTTCAGCCGCGCCAAGGCCCGCTCCATCCGCCCCCGGAAGAACCAGCGCACGGATGGAAACAGGAAATGCGACGAAAAGCTGATAGCGGCGAAACCCAACACCAGAACCAGCAACCAAAGAGGAAGTTCAACCGTCCGCATCATGGGAACATCGTGGCATGACCCCGCTGCCGCAGCAAACGCTTTGGCCGACAGATGCCGCACCATCGCTACCACGCCGCAATGCAGAAATTTCAGACTTGCCGAAAATTTCACGGTATGACAAACAGACGCAATAAAGTTACCTTTAAGCGGGAGCCGCAGATGACCCAGAAAGACGCCCCCTGGCTGTTCCGCACCTATGCCGGGCATTCGACTGCTTCTGCCTCCAACGCCCTATACCGCACCAATCTGGCAAAGGGGCAGACAGGGCTGTCAGTAGCGTTCGATCTGCCGACCCAGACCGGCTATGACAGCGATCATGAGCTTGCACGCGGCGAGGTCGGCAAGGTTGGCGTTCCGGTGGCGCATCTGGGTGACATGCGCACACTGTTCGCCGATATTCCGCTGGATCAGATGAACACCTCGATGACGATCAACGCGACGGCCCCGTGGATACTGGCGCTGTATATCGCGGTGGCCGAGGAACAGGGCGCCGATCTGACCGCCCTGCAAGGCACCGTGCAGAACGACATCATAAAGGAGTACCTGTCGCGCGGCACATATATCTGCCCGCCGAAACCGTCCCTGCGGATGATAACCGACATTGCGGCCTACACCCAGACCCATCTGCCGAAGTGGAACCCGATGAACGTGTGTTCCTACCATCTGCAAGAGGCAGGGGCTACTCCGGAGCAGGAACTGGCCTTTGCTCTCGCAACCGCATGCGCGGTCCTGGATGATCTGAAAGGGAAAGTTTCAGCGGAAGATTTCCCCAATATGGTCGGAAGAATATCGTTTTTTGTCAATGCGGGCATCCGGTTTGTCACCGAGATGTGCAAGATGCGCGCCTTCGTGGACCTGTGGGACGAGGTGTGTTTGCAGCGCTACGGCGTTACCGACGCCCGCTATCGGCGCTTCCGTTACGGCGTGCAGGTAAACTCGCTTGGCCTGACCGAACAACAGCCCGAGAACAACGTCTACCGTATCCTGATCGAAATGCTGGCGGTCACGCTTTCCAGGAATGCCCGCGCCCGCGCCGTGCAACTGCCCGCGTGGAACGAAGCGCTGGGTTTGCCCCGGCCGTGGGATCAGCAATGGTCGCTGCGGATGCAGCAGATACTCGCCTATGAAACCGACCTGCTGGAATACGATGACCTGTTTGATGGCAACCCGGCAGTGGACCGCAAGGTTGACGCGCTGAAACAGGGCGCGCGTGCCGAACTGGCGCTGATCGACGCGATGGGGGGGGCCGTGGCCGCCATCGGCTATATGAAAGGCCGGCTGGTCGAGGCGAACGCCGCCCGCATCGGCCGGATCGAAACCGGCGATACCGTGGTGGTTGGCGTGAATCGCTGGCGCGAGGCCGCGCAAAGCCCGCTGACGGTGGGTGATGGCGCGATCATGCAGGCCGATCCGGGCGCGGAGGCCGACCAGATCGGACGGCTGCGTGACTGGCGTTCAGGGCGGGATGGGCTCGCCGTGCAGGCCGCGCTGAACGATTTGCGCGCGGCTGCTGCATCCGGAACGAACATCATGCCACCGTCGATTGCGGCAGCCAAGGCCGGGGTGACCACGGGCGAATGGGGGGCGATGGTGCGCGCCGCTTTCGGCGAATACCGCGCACCAACGGGTGTGTCGCGCAACCCGTCCAACCGCACCGAAGGATTGGAACCGATCCGCGAGGCAGTGCAGGCTGTGGCAGCGAAACTGGGGCGCCCGTTGAAATTCCTTATGGGAAAACCCGGACTTGACGGCCATTCCAACGGCGCCGAACAGATCGCCGCGCGGGCGCGCGATTGCGGCATGGACATCCATTACGAAGGTATTCGCCTGACTCCGTCCGAGATTGTCGCAGCGGCAGCGGAACAGCGCGCGCATGTTGTGGGTCTTTCGATCCTGTCGGGGTCGCATGTCGCGCTTATTTCAGAGGTGCTGGCAGGGATGCGCGCGGCGGGGCTTGGCGCAGTGCCGCTGGTCGTCGGCGGAATCATCCCCGAAGCAGACGCCGCTGCCCTGCGCGCGCTGGGGGTGGCTGCGGTTTACACGCCGAAGGATTTTGAGTTGAACCGGATCATGATGGATATCGTCGCTTTGGTCGACGCCTTGCCCGTCGCCGCAGAGTAACCGATTGGCGGCCTCGTTGTTCGATGGGTGCCACCCCACGTTTTTTTGGGATGGCGCCAAGCGGATTGAAACAGACCCTTGGACGGGATCAGCCGGGCCCGACGGCACAGTCAGGCGTGGATCGCACCATCGCCGCAAGCAAGGGCTGCCTCGCGCACAGCCTCGCTGTAGGTCGGGTGTGCGTGGCTGGTCAGCGCCAGATCTTGTGCCGACGCGCCGAATTCCATCGCCACGCAGACCTCGTGGATCAGATCACCGGCACCCGGCCCAATGATATGCGCGCCAAGGATGCGGTCGGTTGTTTTGTCGGCGAGGATTTTCACGAAACCGTCGGCCTGAAACACCGCCTTGGCCCGCGCGTTGCCCATGAAGGGAAATTTGCCAACCTTGTAGGCGCGGCCTGCTTCTTTCAACTGTTCTTCGGTCTGGCCGACAGATGCAACCTCCGGCGTTGTGTATATTACGCCCGGAATTAACCCATAGTTAACGTGACCAGACTTGCCTGCCAGAATTTCGGCCAGCGCCATACCTTCGTCTTCGGCTTTATGCGCCAGCATCGGGCCGGTGATCGCATCGCCAATGGCATACAAGCCTTTGATATTTGTGGCAAAGTGATCTGTCTTGATCTGCCCGCGCGGCAGCATTTCGACGCCCAGAGCTTCAAGTCCGAGACCGGCGGTGTAGGGTTTGCGACCGGTCGCCAGCAAAACGGTTTCCGCCTCCAGCACCGATTCCTTGTCATCCTTGCGGAGTTTGCAAGTGACCGTGGCCATGCCGCCGGCCACCGCAACGCCCTGCACCGCAGCACCCATAATGAACCTGAGGCCCTGTTTCATCAAAATTTTCTGGAACGCTTTAGCGACTTCGGCGTCCATTCCGGGGGTAATGGTATCGAGATATTCCACCACCGTCACCTTGGTGCCGAGGCGGGCATAGACGGAGCCCATCTCAAGCCCGATCACGCCTGCACCGATCACGACCATGCTCGCAGGTATTTTGGCAAGGGTCAGAGCGCCGGTGGAGGTAACGACAGTGGTTTCGTCCACTGTTACGCCGGGCAGGCTGGCGGCTTCGGAACCCGTTGCAATCACTATGTTTTTTGCATGGTGAATGTCGTCACCCACTTTTACCTGACCGGCGCCGGGGATGGTGGCCCAGCCTTTCAACCAGGTGATCTTGTTTTTCTTGAACAGGAATTCGATACCCTTGGTGTTGCCGTTCACCACATCTTGCTTGTAGGTCTGCATTTTGGCCCAATCGACGGTTGGAGCACCTCCGATCAAACCCATTTTCTCAAAGTTTTCATGGGCTTCGTGAAGCTGGTGCGTGGCGTTCAGCAATGCCTTGGACGGGATGCAACCGACGTTCAGGCAGGTGCCGCCAAGTGCGTCGCGGCCCTCTGCCACTGCCACGTTCAGGCCAAGCTGGGCGCAGCGGATGGCGCAGACGTAGCCGCCGGGACCAGCGCCGATGATGATCGCGTCATAGGTTGCCATGGGTCAGTTCCTTCGTTTTGGGGGATGCACAAAGGATGCACAGGTGATGCACATCAGATGCATATGGTTTGGCAGGCGTTGCTGCCGGAGGCTTCGCGCCTCCGGACCTCCGCGGGATATTTTTACCAAGATGAAAGCGGATCCGGTCACAGCAAAGCGGCCAGGATCATCAGCATTGTCGCTGCGAATCCCACCATCCAGATCACGGAGCGCCAGGGGCGCAGGCCGAGGGCGTAGGCGGGAACGTAAAGGAAGCGGGCGACAAGATAGACCCAGGCGCAGGTTTGGGTGAAGGCGGTGGATTGTTGGCCGAGAGTGACAACGACGACGGCGAGGGTAAAAAGGATCAGGCTTTCGAAATGGTTGTTCAGCGCGCGTTGCAGGCGGGAGGTGACGGGTGAAAGCGCACGGGTCGGCGGGCGGTCGCGTGCGCTTGTGGTATAGCCGGAGCCGAGTTCAAGGTTCGCCCGCGCAGAGAACGGGACGAAGGTGACAGCTTGCAGGAGGCCTGCGAGCGCGAGAACGGTGAGTTCGGGGATCATGATTTCTCCAGGATAGTGCAAAATACCAATTCAAGAAATGCCAACTCACACTTGGAAACGAGATCGCCAATTTCCTGCGATGCCTTACAGTTTTTAACCACGGAGAATATCCTTTGCTTTACGTGCGTAGAAAGTCCCGACCGCAATTCCAGTTACACCAAACAACAATCCGACGCCCGCAAACTCTGTTTGTTACATCCCGGAAGGTAGCACGGCTGCTTCTTGAACCGCTCCGGCCTGTTTTTGTACCAGTCTTTCATCGCCTGCAAGGGCGCTTTGCTGTGCAAGCGCTTTGCGGGAGCAGCCGGTTGCAGAGCCAGACGGTTCGGTGCAGCGGCTTTTCCTGTTCTTCCTCCGCACGGAAACGGTGCGATTGCGGCACACCCCTGATACGCCCGTTGAATCGCTTGACCATTCCATTGGTCTGGCGAGCTTTTGGTGAGGTCACCCGGACCGCCGTCAACTCTTCCGCCCGGTGCAGCTTTGCCAGCATGAGAGCATCGCGGCGATCGGTCTTCACCCTGTCGCCCACCTTCACCGGAATGGGTGAGGGCGCGATGACCACGCAGTCGTGGCCAGGCTCGGTGAGCGGCCGGTGCTGCGCCTGACCGAAGCCCCCGATGAGGCAGAACTTGCCGCGTTGAACGAAAAATTGCTTCCGCTGCCGGCGAAAGCCGGCGTAGCATGACTGAACGTCAATCCGTCACCCAAGGAGCCACGCCATGAAACTGACCCGACGCCATACGCTTGCTGTCCTTGGGGGCGCACTTGCCATGCCTTACGTCCGACCGTCCTGGGCGCAGGCGGGGACGGTGAATATCTATAACTGGGCCGATTATATCGGCGAGACGACGCTGGCGGATTTCGAAGCGGCCACCGGTATCGTCCCGGTTTATGACACTTATGCGTCAGCCGAGGAAATGCAGGCCAAGATGCTGGCGGGGTCCACGGGGTATGATGTGTGTTTTACCGCAGGGATCAGCCAGCCGCAGATGATCAACGCCGGGGTCTATCAGACGCTGGACCGCACGAAACTGACCGGGTGGGCGAACCTTGATCCGGCGATCTTGACGGTGCTGGAAGGTTGGGATGCCGGAGTGCAGCATTCGGTGCCTTACATGTGGGGGTCGGTGGGGCTGACCTTCAATGTGGACATGGTGAAGGAACGGATACCCGATGCCGATCTGGAAAGCCTCGATCTTATCTTCAAGCCCGAGAATGCGGCGAAGCTGGCGGATTGCGGGATCTCCATCCTCGACAGCCCGACCGACATCATGCTGATGACGCTGAAGTATCTGGGGCTGGATGGCGATACCACCAATGTCGCCGATTATGACAAGGTGATTGCTGCCTTCGCGCCGATCCGCGAACATATCCGCACCTTTGACAACTCCAACTACCTTAACGCCATTCCCAACGGCGAAGTGTGCGTGATCAACAACTGGTCGGGCGATTACAGCGTGGCCAAGGCGCGGGCGGCGGAAGCGGGCATTGCGATGAACCTTGCGTATTTCGTGCCGAAAACCGGCGCGCCGGCGTGGTTCGATGTGATGTCGATCCCTGCGGACGCGCCGAACACGGCCAATGCCTATATCTTCATCGACTACATGCTGCGCCCTGATGTGATCGCGGCCTGTACCAATTTCACCGGATATGCCAATGCCAACAAAGCGGCCAACCCATTGGTAGACTTTGCTATTTTTAACGACCCCGCAATTTATCCCAATGCCGAGACAACCGCGAGGATGTGGGCTCCCAAACCATTGAGCGAGGAACAGGACCGGGCGCTGACCCGTGCCTGGACCACGATCAAGGCCGGATGACCCGATGCCTGCGCCTGCACTGCCTCTTGCCCGGACAACGCCACCGTTTATCCGCATCGAAGGCGTGTCGAAATTCTTCGGCACGTTTCAGGCGGTCAGGGATGTGTCGCTGACCATAGAAAAGGGCGAGATCTTTGCGCTGCTGGGCGGTTCAGGCTGCGGCAAGACCACGTTGTTGCGGATGCTGGCGGGGTTTGAAGATCCCTCGGCGGGACGGATGTTCATCGACGGGCAGGACATGACGGGCGTGCCGCCCTATGCGCGCCCGGTGCACATGATGTTTCAGAGCTATGCGTTGTTTCCGCATATGACGGTGGAAAAGAATATCGGCTACGGTTTGCAGCACGAGGATATGACGAAGGCAAAGCGCCGTGACCGGGTGCGCGAGATGCTGGAACTGGTGCAGCTTGCACCCTATGCCGGGCGCAAACCGCATCAGATTTCCGGCGGCCAGCGGCAGAGAGTGGCACTGGCGCGGGCGTTGGCGCGGGCGCCGAAGCTGCTGCTGCTGGATGAGCCGCTGGCGGCGCTGGACAAGAAGCTGCGCGAACAGACACAGTTCGAGCTGATGAACATTCAGGACAAGACCGGCGTCACCTTCATCGTGGTCACCCACGATCAGGACGAAGCGATGACGCTTTCGAACCGCATTGCGGTAATGGACAAAGGTCAGGTGCGCCAGATCGGCACGCCGACCGAAGTGTACGAATATCCCGCCAGCCGGTTTGTGGCCGGGTTCATCGGGGCGATTACCTTCTTCGCGGGTGTGGTAGAAACGGTCGGCACGCTTGCAAGCATTCATGTGACCGATTTCGGTGGAACGGTGCAGGCGCGGCCCGTGCCGGGGCTGGTGCCGGGGCAAAAGGTGACACTTGCGGTCCGGCCCGAGAAGATCTGCATTTCACGCACGCGGCCTGACGGGCCGAACGTGCTTGCGGGCGTGGTGCGGGATCTGGGGTATTTCGGCAAGGATTCGCTTTACCGGGTCGCATTACCGTCGGGGGTGCTGGTGTCGGTACACGCGGTAAACGCGCGGCGGGCGGGAGAGGCGGAACGGGTGGCGGATTGGGAAGATGCAGTGTGGCTGTCGTTTGATCCGTCGGCCGCGATACTGCTGGAGGATTGAGGGTGGCCGCTGTGGAGGCCTGCGGCGCGGATATTTGGAAACTGAGAATGAGTGGCGTCGTGGCAGTTTCGGGTGTGGCAACTAATGGCCGGTGCGGCGGGATTTTGGCGGAGATTTTGCGCGAAGATGAAAAAGGCGGAAAAAGGCGAACGATGGTTCAACCGGCGGGGGTGGCGGGATATCATCATCGGGGTGCCATATCTGTGGTTGCTGGCGTTCTTTCTGGTGCCGTTTCTGATCGTGCTGGCGATGAGTTTCGCTTCCCGAACGCCGACGGCCCCGCCGTTTTCCTTTGGCGGGGACCACCCGCTACTGAACTTTGAAGGTTATGCGCGGCTGTTTCAGGACAGTCTTTATTTGCGCGCCTTTCTGACGTCGCTGATGAATGCAGGGTTTGCGACGGTGTTTTGTCTGGTGATCGGCTATCCCATGGCGCTTGGGCTGACCCGGATCAGCAGAGCGTGGCGCAACATATTGCTGATGCTGGTGATCTTGCCGTTCTGGACGTCGTTTCTGCTGCGTGTCTATGCGTGGATGGGGCTGATGGGGACGAACAGCTGGTTCAACAGGTTGCTGACCGGCGCATGGAACGCAATGGTGCCGATGGAGTGGGCGGTGCGGTCGATCCCGATGATGCATTCCAATTTCGCGGTGGTGCTGGTGACGGTTTATACCTACCTGCCGTTCATGATCCTGCCGCTTTATGCCAATCTGGAAAAGCTGGACGGAACGCTGGACGAGGCGGCCATGGACCTTGGCTCGCGGCCCTTCAGGGTGTTTTGGGACATCACCTTGCCGCAAAGCATTCCCGGCATCATCGCGGGCGGACTTTTGGTGTTCATCCCTGCGGCGGGCGAATTGGTCATACCCAGCCTTGTCGGCGATGCCGGGCGGCCAATGATCGGGCGGGTGATTTCCGATGAATTCGCGTCCGCCCGCGACTGGCCGATGGCGTCCGCCGTGGCGGTGGCGTTGCTGGTGCTGCTGGTGCTGCCGATGATGGCGTACACATATTATCAGGGCAAGGCGGAGGGCAGGCGATGAACCGGCGTCCCGTATTGCTGATGTCTGTGCTGTGCTTCGGCTTTGCGTTTTTCTACATCCCCATTTTGTCGATGATGGTTTATTCCTTCAACGGCTCTCGGTTGGCGACAGTGTGGGGCGGGTTCTCGACCAAGTGGTATGTGGCGCTGCTGAGCAATGATCAGGTGATCAGGGCGGCGATCCTGTCACTGAAAATCGCGCTGCTTTCGGCGACGATGGCGACGATTTTAGGCACGATGGCGGGGATTGCGCTGGCGCGGTTCCGGCGGTTCCGGGGGCGGGTGCTGTTTTCCGGGCTGGTCACTGCGCCGCTGATCATGCCGGAAGTAATCACCGGCATATCATCGCTGATGCTGTTCATTCTGATGGCGGAATGGATCGGCTGGCCGGGAAGCCGGGGGTTCACCACGATCACTTTGGCGCATATCACCTTTTCCATGGTGTTCGTAACCACGGTTGTGCATTCGCGCATGGTGCAGGCCGATGTGGCGATCGAAGAAGCGGCGATGGATCTGGGGTCGCGGCCGTGGCAGGTGCTGCGCGATATCACGCTGCCGGTCATCTCGCCCGCGATCTTGTCGGGGTGGTTGCTGGCGTTCACCATTTCGCTGGATGATGTGGTGATAACATCTTTCACCACCGGGCCGGGGAATACCACGCTGCCCTTGCTGATCTGGTCCAAGGTGAAGTTGGGGGTCACACCGGACATCAATGCTTTGGCGACGCTGACGGTGGTGATTGTCGGTATCGGAGTAGCCGTGGCGGGGTGGATATTGCACATTGCCGAAAAGCGAAAGGAAAGGGATATGCAGATGGCTTACCGTGCGAATGACTGACCGTGCCCTCGCCCATCTTGCCACACCGCCGGGTCAGCCGGGGTCGGGGCTGCTGCGTTATGGTGCTGCGATGGCACTTTATGGTGAAAATGCTCTGACGGCAGAGGCGCTGGAGGTTTACCGCATCTGTGCCGCTCTGGATGCGGAAGACCCAAAGGTGCTGCTGGTGCAACGCGGTCTGCCCGTGCCGGACGCGGTGACCCTTGACCCCGAGGCCGAGGTCCGGGCGCTGATTGCCGAAGCGGACCAGTATCTTGCCACCCTGCCCGGCCCCGGCGTGGCGGAGGTGCGGATGGGGGTGGCCGCCGCACGGGGGCAGGATTTCCACCCTTTGCGGGTGACACCGAATGCCGTGCTGGCCGCGCATCTTTCGGCAGCACTTGCGCCCCTGACCGCGACGCATCCGGCGTTGGCGGCGTCGATTGCGGCGACGGTGCCGTATCTGCACTGGCAAACGTTTGACCAATACCCGGCAGATGAGATCGGCGCGGATTTCAGGACAGGCAACGCATTTTGCATCATCATCGGCCAGGATGGACCTATCAAGGCGCAGGGCTTTGATTTCGGGCTGTTTCTCATAGCGCCCCACACGCTTTACCGCGACCATCACCACAAGGCCCCCGAACTTTACGCCCCTTTGACCGGCCCGCATGGCTGGCGCTTTGGCCCGGATGGCCCGCTGATCCTGAAACCGGCGCATGAACCTGTGTGGAACGACCCCGACGCACCCCATGCCACCAAGGTGGGTGCTGTGCCCTTCCTGTGCCTTTACGGCTGGACGGCGGATGTGGACAGCAAGCCGCAGGTGATCCCGGCAGGCGACTGGGCCGAACTGGAGGCGTTGCGGTTGTGACACTTGCTGCGTTGCCCGCCGAACTGATCGTGCTGAACGCCGACATCCGCACGATGGATGCGACGCGCCCGCAAGCGCAAGCCATTGCGATCGCCGGCGGGCGGATCACGGCGCTTGGGTCGACGGCGGCGATGCGGGCGCTGGCCGGGCCGTTGACACACGTGATTGATGCGGGCGGGCGGCTGGTGCTGCCGGGGTTTCAGGACGCGCATGTGCATCTGCTGGATGGCGGGATAAGTCTGGTGAACGATGCCCCGCTGTGGGATGTCACAACCGAGGCTGGGCTTATCGGCGCCATGTCGCGGCATGCCATGGGCAGCGACGCCGCACTGGTCGTCGGAGCGGGCTGGCAGGCGGGCATTTTCGGGGATCACAACCTGACGCGTGATGTGCTTGACCGTGCGGTGACGGACCGGCCCTGCATCGTGCTGGATTCCAGCTTTCACAACGCCTGTCTGAATTCCGCAGCCTGCGGCCTGCTGGGCCTGTCTCCCGGTATGGCAGACCCGCCGAATGGCCATGTGGTGCGCGATGCCGCCGGTCGGCCGACCGGAATGCTGCATGAAGATGCCGTTCCTTGGGCCGAGGCGCGCTTGCCGGGCGTGTCGGATGCCATCCGCATGGCGGGCTTGCGCGCCGGACAGGCGCATGCGAACCGCCACGGCATCACCGGTATCATCGACCCCAAGGTAGTGGATTACCACGCCCGCATCTATGGCAGGGTTGCTGCGGCCGGTGCGCTTGATCTGCGGGTGGCGGGAGCCGCATCTGTCACTCCGTCCGACGATGCGGCCGGGGCGGTTGCGCGCCTGAACGGACTGCGTGCGGCGCACCCCGGTCCGGATTTCCATATCAACGCGGCGAAGTTCTTCTTTGATGGCGTGCTGGAAAACCGCACGGCAGCGATGCTGTCACCCTATGCCGATGGTGCCGGGGGCAATGCGCCGGTGATGTTCGCACCCATCCAGATAGCCGAGATATTTACCGCACTGGATGCCGCACGGTTTCAGATCCATGTGCATGTGATCGGCGATGCTGCGGCCCGCGCAGCACTTGACGGGTTGGAGGCGGCGCAAAAGACCAATGGCACATGGCCGGCCCTGCACCAGTTGGCGCATCTGCAAGTCACCGATGCCGCAGACCTTCCCCGTCTGCAAGCCCTTGGCGCGATGGCAAATATCCAGCCGCTGTGGGCACGCCTTGATCCTGTGGTGCCCGATGACTGGCTGGCGCTGGTCGGGGTCGGCCGCGCACCCATGGTCTACGCTTTCCGGCAGATGCTGGACCATGGCGCGGCCATCTGTCTGTCCTCGGACTGGCCCGTGACCACGCTGAACCCGTTCGAGATTATCGGGACGGCCGTGACCCGCCGGCCCCCCGGCGGCGTGACGCCTGCCTTCTTTCCCGCCGAAGGTCTGACCGTGGCCGAGGCGATCCACGGCTACACGGTTGGTGCGGCGCAGGCCTGTTGGCGGGCAGGCCATACCGGCAGGCTCAAACCTGGCTTCTCGGCCGATCTTATCGTGCTGGACCGCGATGTGACCACATGCCCGGCGCAGGCGATCAGCGAGACACAGGTGCTGCTGACGCTGTTCAAGGGCCGCGTGGTGCACCGTGACCATGATTTCAGAGGATAGCCCGATGGGTACCGAACATTACCCCGACCGCATGGTCAGCATGCTGCAAGCCATCTGGGGGGAAGGGTTTCTGTCGCCCGGAGGCCGCGCCGAGGTCGCCCGCCTGATCGGCACCACCAACCTGTCGGGGGCTGCCGTGCTGGACATCGGCTGCGGCGCGGGCGGCATCGACGTGGCGCTGGCCGAGGCACATCACGCGGCCCATGTCACCGGTATCGACGTGGAAGATACCGTTCTTCGCCATGCCCGCGCGCTTGTTGCCCGCCACGGGCTGACGGCCCGCATCGGGCTTGCCAAGGTCGCGCCCGGACCATTGCCCTTCCCGCCCGCCTGCTTTGACGTGGTGTTCTCCAAGGACAGCATCGTGCATATTCCCGACAAGCACGCTTTGATGGCCGAGGTGGTCCGGGTGCTGAAACCCGGCGGCCGGTTTATCGCGTCGGACTGGCTGATCGGGCATGACGACGCGCCCTCGCCCGCCATGGAAGCGTATATCGCCGCCGAGGGGCTGGATTTCGGCATGGCAAGCCCTGCGCGCTACCGCGACGCGATGGTGGCGGCAGGGTTTGTTGACATCATGACCACCTCGCGCAACCTGTGGTATCGGGAGGCTGCGCGGGATGAACTGGCGCGGCTTCAAGGGGCGGGTGGAGTGGCGGCAGCGGCGATTGTGGGCCAGGATTACGTCAGACATAACATCGGAATATGGGAAAAGATGATCCCGGTGCTGGACACGGGCGAACATTGCCCGACCCATCTGCATGCCCGCAAACCGGGCTGATTACCCCAGCCGGTAGACCCGTCGCGCGGTGCCCTGTGCCACGGCGAACTGTTCGGTTTGTGAAAGCCCGGCAAGCAAGACGCGCGTCATGTCGATCCACGCGGGCAGGCCGGACCCAAGGTTCACCACTGGCCAATCACCGCCCCACAGCACACGCCCGGCCCCAAAACTGGCGAGCACATGGTCCACCCAAGGCCGCAAAACGTCTGCCGACGCCATCCCCGGCGCGCAGTAGGCCGTGATCCCCGACAGTTTGCACATCACGTGCGGCAGGGCCGCCAATGCGGTGATCCCTGCGGCCCACGCGTCAAACCCGCCCCCGGCAATATCGGGCACACCGCAATGATCCAGCACCAGGATCTGATCGTCGCAGGCCCGCGCAAGGTCCAGCGCCAGTCCCAGTTGCCGCGCCAGAAAGCACATGTCGAAGGCCAATCCCCGGCGCCCGATCGCGCGCAGATGGGTGCGGAACAACGGTTCCCGCGATACATCATCCGGCACCACATGCAGAATGCGCCGGAAGCCCACAACCCCCAGGCCTGCCGCCTCGTCCAGCCACGCATCGATCGAGGGCGCCTCGGGTCGGCAGGACGCAATCTGCCCCAGCATACCGTCACTGCCGATCATCCCCGCCACCAGCCGCGCTTCGGACTGGTAGTCGGCATCATCCACGCCGGTCTCCATGAACAGGGTGCCGACAATGCCCCGCCCTTGCGTGAGTGCGCGGTAGTCGGCGAGGGTGAAATCACCTGCGGCGAGAACCGGAATATCCGCAGTCCAGCGATACCCAAGCCGGTCTCGCAGCACAAGATGCTGATGTGTATCGATAAAATCCATCCCGTTCCTTATCCTTCCGGTTCAGTCGGCCCCCGCGCCAAGCCGCCGCGCCAAACGCAACTGGTCCCACGCGGCGCAGCGGTTCGCCGCGTCAGGTGTTTGCCCAACCGCCGTCGATCACATGGGCGACCCCGGTCGTGTAGCTGCTGTCGTCGCTGGCCAGATACACTGCAAGCGCAGCGATTTCCTCGG
>Ga0105050_10004692_pt1 | contig 18032 bp, 16 predicted proteins | sample FRY01_FD_78088 | JGI IMG/M metagenome (GOLD analysis project Ga0105050, IMG submission 78088) | Freshwater microbial communities from Lake Fryxell liftoff mats and glacier meltwater in Antarctica - FRY-01 | ecosystem: Environmental > Aquatic > Freshwater > Ice > Glacier meltwater ... | reverse complement strand
TGCTCTCCACCGTAGTCCTCGGCTCAGGCGAAGTGCCCGCATACCTGTCGGTCAGGTCGCGGCCCACCCGGGCGGTGGTGATGTCACGGCGCAGGTTGTAGCGACCGACCTCGTCGTAACCCCCGGCGATGCTGTTGAGTTCACGCAGGGCCAGCAGGCGGTTGGCCGCGCTGCCCGCGCCAATGGCCCGCACGGCAGCGGTGGCGCGGTGGTCGAGGGACTTGAGGGTGTCCTTGTCCACTCCCCGGGCCTCGCAGCGGCTGATGAAGTCCTTGACCAAGGGGTCTCCTGAATCCAGCCGGGTGATCAAGCGTCGCACCATCTCGCGCAGCAGGCGGCTCCAACTGGCATAGAACAAGTTGAGGGAGGCCCCGGTCAAACGGGAGGCCACCGCCATGTCGTGTTCGGTTTGAAGTTCATTGCGATAAGGGCTGGCGCGGTCCCCATACGTCGAAACCGGGTCCGCATTGCGGGCCAGCTGGGTCTCGACGGAATCCAACGCAGGCTGCATCGCTTGGGACAGATTGGGCACCGCCTTCTCGATCACGTCCACGTCGGGCGAAAGAATCGAATAGGGGCCGTAGAGCGTGTAGGAGAGTTTCTCCAAGGCCCGCTCACTCTGCGGCTGGAGCATCACGGAGCCTCCAAGGAACGCGGCGTCCACCATCTGGCTGCGCAACCGATTGGAGGTCTGGATGTGGGCGAAGATGCGCTGGCCCTTGCCGCGCACCGAGTGCAGCGTGCCGTTGTTGCCCACGCCGAAAGTAAAAAAGATGAAAGCCTGCTCTGCATTCTTGAACATGTCACGCCGCTCGAACAGGAACTCCTGAGGGTTGTCCTCGGCAAAGGCGTAGAGGCTGATCGAATTGGACAGCTCCCGGACCCACATGTGGATGATAGGCACCCCGGTGTTCTCCACCCCCTGTGTGAGGTCGTTGTTCTTGAGTTCGCGCTGCAACGCCTCCCAGTCGCCGTAGCGGGCCGAGGTGGACGGACTGTTGGTGGCGTTGGCCACCATCACCCTCCGAACCTCGGCTTCGTTCCAACCGCGATTGGCAGCGGTTTCCGGATTCCGGATGAAGTCATAAAGTTCGTGCAGCATGTAGACGCTCCGGGAAGCGGCGACCTCCACCCCACCCTCATAGGCGGCCGACTGGCGGGGCACCAGAAAGTCCCCCAGCCCGGTGACCCGGAAACGCCAGCCCCGGTCGTCGGGGAAATAGGCCACGCCCACCCCGTGCTTGATGAACTCGGTGCAGAGGCGCAGATAGAGCGAATGGAACTCGGGCCATTCCCGCAGGGTGCGGGTCAGCTCTTCGGAAATCACTTCCGACGCTTCCAGCCGGAAGGCGGGCTCCCCCACCGGAACGCGCACCCGCATCAGCGTGTCAAGCGAGCTGTAGAGGTCCACGAAAGCGGAGAGGTCCACATCGAGCAAACGCTGGGCCTCCCCGAAGTTCAAGTTGGTGCGGCTGCCCTGCCCAGTCTGCTTGAGCACCCGGGGGTCATACGGGGCCACTCCGTCAAACATCGCGTCGGCGCGGGTGCGGTTGACCGAGGAGCCATCGTCCGCGTCCTTGAGCCGGGTGTAGATCGAAATTGCAGCCTTGACGTTGGCTAACCGGGTGGGAGGAGCCTCCCCGGTTTGGGGGTCAAGATTGAGTAGCTCCAGCTCACTCAGACCAGACAACTGGGAGGGTTCGTGCATGACGGCAGAATTAGGCAGCGGGGGAGGCTTTGTCAATAGGGAACAGCCCAGCCACCGATTCCACTAGCAAGCTAACCCTTACCCGCGCCCGTTTGCCGTCGGACCCGGTCAGGTGGACATACCACTGATGGCCCCGGGGGTGAATAGAGGGCACCACCCGGCGCATCGAGTATCCTGAGAAAGGACCCCGGCTGGCGGCGGTGACCCGCCAGACATCTCCGGAGGGGGTGATCGAGTAATTGGGATACCCGGGAAGGGGCAGGGTGACAGGTGGCGCTGGGGTGTCGGTTTGGTTCATGGTTGGCGGGCGCAGGATGCCGGATAGGGGTAAGGGTGTCAACATCTTTGTTATCCAGTAATTCAGTAATCCGGTTTCAGGAGCCGCTCGCTCGCAGAGGACCCCCGGCGGGAGCCGCCTTTCTGATAGCAAAAAATGTGACGTCGTGAAAAAAAGAGAGGCCGAAAATTCTAACTGTTTGTAATTCAGTTTCGCTCTTCAATTTTCAAGAAAAAACTTTTTTCTATATAGTACTAATTCAGTTTAATTCAGTAATTCACATTGAAAGATTGAAACTGAATTAATCGAATTATTTGAATTACACGGTTTTGAAAAAGTTTTCATTTTTTCCTGAGACCGCCAAAAGGGGTATTGGGCCTCCTAAAAATAAACTGAATTACACGGTTTTGAGGTCGGCCATTCTGCTAACCTATCAAGAATACCCGTGCAAAATGCGGCCTCCGGCCGGGGCCTTCTGCGCGACACCGGGACCTTTATCCCAATTGTCTTGTTTTCAGACTGGACCCTGATTCCGGGTTCCGGTGTCTTTTGCCACCTTCGCAGCCGCTCGCCGTTTCCGGTGATACGCCCGCTGGTAATCCAGATACCTCTGGTGCTTTTCCGGATCGAGTTCGCGCATCAGCTCCCGGCCTCGGGCAAGGGATGCTTTGCGGAGGGCATAGTGCTCCTTTTGATACCGCAACCGTTCCTCCCGTTCCCGGTCGTAGTAGGTCCCCGGCTGGCGTGGCGTGTTCGGCATGCCGATGGGTACTCGAGCCCGACCCCCACGTCGAGCAAATTATTTCCACCCATTTCAGACACCAACCGGTATGTATCCATGCCCTTCCTCTCAGATACCGATCGGTATGTTTCCCCCTATTCCAAAATTATTTTGTTAAACACCCCTGTTTTATAGGGAAAATGCCCAGAAAAATCGAACCACCCCCCGCCGTGTATCCTCCGCCCGGAATCCTGTATCTTGTATGCCGGAGTCCGGATGCAGGATGCCAGACACGAGATGCAGGCTGGGCTTGCCCCGGCTAGGGAAAGGGAGGGGTTAAATTCCCATATTATGAAGGGGAAACCTCCCCGGCTATTGAACACTAAAAAACAAAACAAAACGAAAAATACTAACCACACCGCCACCGCCCCCGCCACCGCCACCGCCCCCACCGCCACCGCCACCGCCACCGCCCCCACCGCCACCGCCACCGCCGCCGCTGCCCCCACCGCTGCGTTAGTGGATTTCAGCCCGCTGAGCGCGGCCATGCTAACCGCATGGAACGGAAGCGTAGGCTTGTCTGAGGCCTTGATCCAATTGTGGAACGAGCATCACCTAACCGTTGGGGTGGCGGATTTCAGAAAGCAGTTCATTGCGTGGGCAATGTCGAAAGAAGGAGGCAAGTATTCGGAGGATTGGGCAAAGGATTGCCTTATTAAGGCAGGCATACGAGTTCGGGCACTCCGTTCCGATTCCGGCGAAACCAAGCCCGCCAAGATCAAGACAAAGGTAGAAAGAGCGCTGGTGTACCTCCGCACTCTCGACCTCACAAAGGCGGAAGTTAAGGCCCTAGTGACCGCCCTTACACCCTGAATCCTGAATCCTGCATCCTGCGTCTGGCTTAGTGGACTCCGCTCCCCTAAGCCAGACTCGCCGCCAGCGCATCGCAAGCTATCCTTGGTTTACGGTGCGTTGCAAGCGGGTAATCCGCAACCAAAAAACAAAACAAAACAAATGAAACATCAGAAACCGAAAACCGCCGCCAACTCAATCCGCAACCGTGCCAAGGTGAAAGCCCGGCACACTGCAGTCCGCCGGGAACGGCAGCAGAATCAGGGCATGCTGGGATGCGTGGCATTGCCCGTCTTGGATCTTTTGAACCTCGGTGGGCCCTCGAAGGTCCATGCCAAGGCCCAAGCCAAGCCCAAGTGCTTCGGCACGGACAAGGTCCCCTTCCGCAACGGAATCGGGCAAGCATTCCGCGTTGCCAACCTGTAACCTGAATCAGGAACCCTTAGTGGAGTCTACTCCACTAAGGGTTCCACTACCTCACAACAATATGAAAAGACCACTCCGTGAATACGTCGGCGCCGCCGACACCCATAGCATTGAATTCATCCGCGCCATGTATGCCCTGCGCGGCCCATCGAACCGCAAGCGCCGCCGACTCATCCGCGCCGCGGACTATGTCCCCGTCGTGTTCGCCATCGCCGGGGGGATCGCCGTGATCACCCTGATCGTCCTTTGGGCGGCCAACATGGCCCCCATCCCCTGAAACTCTCCGGGTTCCCTTAGTGGAGTGACTCCACTAAGGGAACCCTCTCTGCAAACGACAACAACAAATGAAAACAGAATACACCGCCAGTAACCGCCCGGCCAACATGGCCCCCATCCCCTGAAACTCTCCGAGTTCCCTTAGTGGAGTCCACTCCACTAAGGGAACCCTCTCTGCAAACAACAACAACAACAACAATATGAAAACAGAACAAAACGAATTGGTGCGAGCCCTGCTTGCAATCACCACCCCGCCCGCCGTAACCATCCTCCGGCTCCCCGCCCCCGCGCCGGAGTTCGAGAGCCCAGTTGAAACCATAGACGGGTCCCTCGCTGAAGAGGAAGACTGCACCCGAGTGGGCTGCGCCTGCTCACATAGTAGAAACCACCTCTCAGGCTTCTACACGGAAGCCCAGCTTGTGCAGGCCCGTGAAGCCGGCGACGTCCGTTGGGTGGAGTCTCGTCAGGCTTACTACGAGGCGGACGCCACCGTTGGGGACGATGACGGCGAGTTCCTGCACAGAGACGATGCTGTGTGCTTCAACGGGTCCTACTACCACAACGAGGACGAGCGCGTCTGCTGTGACGGACACGGCACCTGGTTCCTAGACGGGGATGAGGATTACGTCTATGTGGACGGTTCCGGCTACTGGCCCACGGATGAGTGCCACTACTGTAGTGCGTATGCCGAGTGGGTCCACGGGGAGGAGGACGAGTGCTCCGAGTGTACCCCTCAACCCGGGTCAGGCGTTGTGGCCCGTTACCATAACTCCCCCGCCGAGACAATGTTCCGGGGAGCATCCCCCTTCCTCATGGGGTTTGAAGTAGAAAAGAATTCCGTATTCGGAAAGTGCTGCGAGGGCGACAGTGTCGGGGAGTATTCCCTCTTCGCTGGATGGGAACTTGACGGTTCCTGCGGAGTCGAGGGCGTCACCCACTGCTACGACCCTCTGGATCCAGCCGTCACCGCCCTGCTTCTGGCTCATGTGGAGGAAGCCCGTGTCATACTGGCTGAACCTGCGGGAGCGGACTGCGGTGGGCACATCAACCTCAGCTCACAGGATCACACGCCCCGGGAGCTGCTCGTAGAGTTCAAGAAGTATGCCCCCCTCTGGTATGCCTTGTTCCGCAATCGCCTGAACAATGCCTACTGCCGGCAGGACAAGAAGATTGAGGACCGAGGGATCAAGTTTAGCCCGGGGCGATGCACGTCCTTCGGCATCGAGATCCGGTTGCCCGGCCGCGTGATCAACGCCGACCACCTGCTGCGCCGCATCCGCTTCACGCAAGCTACATGCCGGGCCATCCATGAGGGATGGTCCTTCAACCGCTACATCAAGGAATGCCGCCCCGTCCTGCTAAAGGAAGCCTACAACGGTGATCGCAAGCGGTATGTCAAGGCACTCCGCCTCGCCCGGGCCTTCCGGGTCTGGATGCTGGATGGGGTGATCCATCCCAACATCGCAAAATACGTGCACTGAATCCATAACAAAAAAAACAATACTATGTGTTTAATCATCCACAACCCACTCAACCGCCCCGTCGCCAAGACCATCATCGAAGATGCCTTTTGGCAGAATCAGGACGGGTTCGGCATCTTCTACCACGACACCGGAGAGATCGTCCGCACCATGTCCCAGGACCGGGCATGGGAGATCATGGAGACCCTCGACCGGGGCTACACCTGCCACTTCCGCTACTCCACGAGTGGCAAGATAGGCAAGAAGCAGTGCCATCCGTTCCACATTGACGATCAATACTCGCTGATGATGAATGGCACCATCGAGCGCCTTGTATCTGCCAAGTCGGTGGATACTCAGGAGCTGTGCAAGATCCTAGCCGGACTCGATGAGGAGCGCATCCTCGACATCCTGCGGACCTACTCCTGCCGCTTCGCCCTGCTCAACCGCAAGAGTGGGCAGGCCATCATGGTCAACCGTGACCTGTGGACCGAGCACGAGGGGGTCCACTTCAGCAAGGACACTGTCCTGCCCAAGCCCTCCCCGGTGATCCAAGGGTTCTCCCCGGCAAGGTGGATCTACGGGCCCCCCAAGACGGCGGCACCAATCCGGCGCAAGTCGGATGCATGGGTGGCCCCCGAGGTGCGTGGCAACGACTGGTCCAGGGCAGACGGGGGCAACGCCTACGACGAGGCCATGCATGATCTCGATCATCAGCGGGACTGGCAGGACTACTACAACGGGCTTGAAGAGATTGCTCCCGATCCCCTCCCCGAGAAGGGGCTGTATCGGATAGCCGTCTACGGCACCCTGAAGCAGGGGCACTCCAACCACGAACGGTTGCTCACCGAGTCCCCGTTCCTTGGGGATGGCACAACCACCTCCAAGTATCCCATGGTGGTAGCCGGAATCCCCTTCCTGATTGCTCGTCCCGGCAAGGGGCATCACGTTAAGGTGGAAGTTTACCAAGTGAATAGTGCCACCCGCGCCAAACTTGATGATCTTGAAGGACACCCCGACTGGTATCAGCGGCGCGTGATCGACATCACCATGGAGGGCGGGGAGGTGGTCCCCTGCTGGGTGTATATGATCCCGGAAGCCCGAAGCCAGACCCACATGTCAGACACCGGGGTTTACCAAAACGAATTCTGATCCAGAAATAATTTGCCTTCCCCGGGTAAACTGAATTACACAAGGGGCGCGTAGCTTTCCGCGAGGTTGGAGCACCCAACACAAACAAAACAAAAGACACAATATGAATACGAACCTGAATGACATCAACCCGATCCGTCCATCGGATGTGCTGCCCATGGCCACCTTCGTCCAGCGGACCAACCGCTTCCTGTTCCTCCTTGGAGCGGGAGGAGTAGGCAAGACCTCCATCCTCACCCAAGAGGTGGGCCCAGCACTGGGCCGCGAGGTCTGGTATGTGAACTTGAATGGCATGGGGCCCACCGAGGTGACAGGCTACGGCAAGATCCTGCCGGACTCCCCGGACATGCTCTTCTCGGAGCCCTCCATCTGGCCCACCAAGCGGCGCGTTGGCAATCGTCCGGTGATCTGTGTGCTGGACGAGTTCCCGGACTATGACCCCTACGTCCAAGCCTTGTCCCGCTCCCTATTCCCTGCGTCAGGGAGTCCAATGATTGGCCCCCACGAATTGGGCAGTGACGTGCTCTTCGTCCTGCTGGGCAATCGCCGGGCGGACGGGGTGCGCAGCTCCAAGGTGGAGGACGCCCCGATGACGGAGCGTTGCTACAAGGCCACGCTGACCAGCAGCCTTGGCGATTGGTTGGACTGGGTGGACAAGGACCCCACCGCCGCCATCGTCCCAGTGCCTGCGCTGCCGAAGCTGGATCCCCGCAAGGTCGAGTCTCATGTGGCGGCCTTCCTCAAGTTTGGCACCACCGCGGGCGACGGGCGGGACCTGTTCCATCCCCCGGTGACCGTGCCCTATGATGGGCTGCCTCACCCCTGTCCCCGGACATGGGAGGCCGCGATGCTGGCGGACGAGGTGCGCATCTCCGACCGCAGGCTGCACAACATCCTGCTGCGGGGATGTGTGGGAGACAGGGCGGCCAGTGCTTACCTCGGCTTCCTGTCCATCGTGGACACGCTGCCGGACATCGCCCAGCTCAAAGCCAATCCGGATTCCTACGTGGTGTCCGGGGATCCAAGCATCCAGTATGCCCTAGTGAGTGCCTGTCTGGCGACGGGTGCCCGGGGCGTGAAGGATGCAGCGGTCGCCGTGCACAACGGTGGCTTTGACTGGCTCGTCTCGCTGCTGATGCGGGTGCGTGGGGACCTACGTTCCTACGGTGCCCGCTCTGCGGTGCGCCGGGGCATCCCCTTGGATGAGCATCCTCGTTCCACCGAACTCCTAAACGACTAAACTCCTGATGCCCACGTTCCTGATCGTCACCCGCAGCGGGCTGCGCTACTTCGCCATGATTCATCCGGTGGCCGGGCTGGTATTCCAGCCTGAGCCCCGGCTCAACAGCAAGAGCCAGCGTTGTGTGATGACTATCCTCAAGCTGCAACGGGATGCCTTGCTCTCCGGTGAGCGCATCCCGTTCAGCAACGGGGCATGGGTGCAGCGCCTCGATACCGAAACCGAAAACAAATGAAAAAAAATAACGATACAAGCACAATGCGGACGATCAAAACAATCGACCGCTCGGACTCCGAGCTGATGGGCCCCATCATGGATACCGTCCGCGCCATGGGCCGGGCGGCCTACCCCTCCCCCATCTACGACCGGGTCTACCAGCTACCCCCCACCTACCCGTCAGCAACGACGGTCAAGCAGGGGATCGTGGACCCCCTCGGGGTCATGCTCTTTGCCATAGAACACAGGCAGCAAGGGGCCATCCTTGAAAGGGACATCGAAACCCAGACTGCCTCCTACATGGTGAGGCATAAGGCGTGGAAGTTTGACTTCCCCCTCTACATGGTGACCGAGGAGCTGGCGAGCATGCTGCTGCAAACCGATAGGCTGGACCAACCCAACGTGGACACGGATTCCAAACCTCCGTTCCCCGCCGGGTTCTTCGTCCCGCCCAAGCACCTGCTCGGGGTAGCCAGTGGGGCCTACGCCACACTGCTCGGCTACGCAGTGTTGGAGTGGGGGGACGCCGAGGGCACGCCTATCCGGTTTCCGGACAGTATGCGCAGTGGCCGCCGCCTCTACATCACCGCAGAGATGAGCGACGGGACAGGCTACTACGCCAAGCTCGTCGTCACCTCCGAAGGGGAGGTGCAGAACCCGAAGGACTCCCCCTATGTGGAGGACTCCCACCTCGCCAAGTATGGCAACCCATCCGTCCGGCAGGGCGGGGCGATATGTCCTCCGCTCTTCGTGGTGGAGGATGGTCCGGCGATGCTGGACGTGTGCTCGAACTTCATCCTCGGGGTATTCACCTACCTCAACATGGACCGGGTGCATGATACGGTGGTGGACGCCGTGTGCTTGGCAAAGGCCAAGGCCAAGCCCAAGAAGAACCGGGCGGCCAAGGAGTTCTGGGTGCCCGCCAAGATCGGGGTGAATCTCTCAGCCACAGGCTGCGCCACCCAAGGCAGTCATGCCTCCCCTCACAGCCACATCCGGCGCGGCCACTGGCAGCGGGTATGGTTTGGGAGGGGCAAGACCCAAGTGAAACGAGTTTGGATCAAGCCCACACTGGTGCTGGGCTCGGCCAAGAATGAGAAGTAGAAATGAAACAACAAACAGAAAACAAGACAATGCAAACACAAACGACGACCATCAAACCCACCAAATTAAAAGTAGCGCAGAGCCTCGTGCTTGCCAACTACTCCACCGCGGCACCCGCTACCACGGTGCTGAACCGTAGCGCCACCGCCCGGGTGATCGCTGCCGCCAACGCCGGGGCCAATGCGGCCCGCACCTACAACACCGTGCTCAACTCCCGGGGCACCGCCATTGGGCGGGGCATCTCCATCCAGCAACGGGTGGGTGTGTCCATCCGCAGACTGGGCCTGCCTTGCCCGCTGGGTGGGATCTACCTGCGGGTGCGGGATGTTGCCACCGTGCGGGACATCTTCGATGAAGGCATGGCGGCACTCGACACGGCCCGCGAGGACATCCTTGCCACCTATCCGGATCTGGTGGCTGAGGTGACCCGCCGACTGGGTGACTTCGCCCGGGAGGTGGTGCTGCCTTCCGCCTCCGAGGTAGCTTCGCGCTTCACGATGCGCCTCACCATCGTCTACCAACCCGTCGCCGTGGATAGCGGTGTGCTCGGCGGGTTGGCTACCGAGGTGGCCAATCGGCTGCGGGCTGACAGTCAGCGGCAGATCGATGAGATGCTCCGCGCCGCCCATGCGGGTCCCGTCGAGGACCTGAAGAAGGTGCTCGCTGAGTTCAGTGACAGGCTGCGCAATGCGGAACGGCTTCACCTCACGCAGTTCGACAAGCTGCGGGGGGAAGCCCGTCGCCTCAAGGAACTCAACATTCTGGGGCTGCCGGAAATCAATGACCTGATCGCTCAGATCGCCCCGCTATGCGTTGTCCCGATGAGTGTCCCCTCCGACAGTGACCGGGTGGCCTTCGCCGTGCGGGCGGAGAAGATCTCCGCGAAAGCGGACGAGACCCTCGCCGCCCTTGGACTCTGATATTCAATGAACCCAAACCAACAAACACAAATGAAAAACAAAAGTATGAAGATAGACCCCACAGCGTTCGCCGTTGACCATCCTCTATCCGTCGCCCTGCGCCGGGTAGCCCGTTACTGGCATCTCGCCTACTCGAAGCTCCTCTCCCTTGACTGGGAGTGGGACTCCGCCTTCCCCTATGGAGCCACTGATGGCAAGTTCCTGCTGCTCAACCCGAAGGGGATCGACAAGCTGGCAGCCTTCCCCCAAGGCACCGACTACATCGCCTTCCTGCTGGTGCACGAAGCGATGCATGCCCTGCTCGGGCACGGATGGAGGATGGGGTCCATGCGTGATCATATGACTGCCAATGTGGCAGCCGACTACGTGGTCAACGCCCTGATCCAATGCCGCAACCGGGAGCTGGGCAAGCCTGTGTTCCGCATGATCGAAGGCGTGCTGTTGGACGAGAAGCTCTCCGGCGACAAGTCCGTGGAGCAACTCTACCGTGAGCTGCGCAAGCCCGACCAGCAACCTCCGCCTCCCTGCCCGCAACCCGACGGGGAGCCCGGCCTGACCATGCCCTCCGATGAGGAGGGGGGTGAGGATGGGGATGAGGGTGCGGATGGAGATGACACCGGGGATGATACCGGGGATGATACCGGGGATGATACCGGGGATGACACCGGGGATGAGCAACAGGACCAACCGGGTAGTGGAGGGGGTGACACTGCGAAAGAACAAGACTCCTCCGATAGTGGGGAGAGCAGTGACCAACCCGCCGAGGATGGTGACGAGTTCGACCCCAAGGGATTCCCTGGCACCGGAGCCCCGGACACCCGCGCCCCGACTCCCGAAGAAGGGCAGGAATACAAGGAGGTTGTGGAGCGCATCGAAGAAGACAACGACAGGCTCTTCATGGCTGACGCCCTTGATCAACAGAACGCCAGTGACCGGGGCGCGACAGGCCAGCGCATCGCCTCGCAGCGGGACATCAACTATCAGGTGCCTTGGTTCGACGTGCTGCGCGAGTGGCTCATGTCCCACGCCCGGTGCGGATGGGATAGCCCGTTCAACCACGCCATCCACAGTGCCACTGGCTTGGTGGCGGCAGGGCGGCGCGTCAAAGCGGCGGGCACCATGGTCTGGGTGATCGACACCAGCGGTTCCGTGGGGGCGGCCACCTTCGCCCGGTTCCTGAGCGAGGCGCAGCTGGCCCTCGATACCCTCAAGCCGGAGGTGATGCACCTGCTCTCCGTGTCCCACCGGGTGTGTGAAGTGCTGCATCTTGAACCCGGTGACCAGATCCCGGATGCCCTGCGCGGCGGCGGAGGCACCCGCTTCCAACCTGCACTGGACTGGGTGGCGGAGAACGATGTGTGTCCCGACGTGTTGGTCTATCTGACCGACGGGATTTCCTCTGACCTCGGCACACTCAGGCCCCCGGAGTATCCGGTGGTATGGTTGAGCACCTGCCTCCCGGCGAAGGACTACCCCTTTGGGGAGGTCATCCCCGTCCATGAGTGAGGTTACCCATAACCCCCAACATCCCCACCGATATGAGTAACATTTTAAGCCCAAAGCAATTCAGATTACGCGGGGCTCTCCCGCAAGATCAGAAGGAGCAACAGCTAGAAAGCTACATTCAAGCACTGATAGCCCGGGATCACGAGGACATCTTATTGACCTCCATACCCCTGCGAACAGTGCTCCATCATATGAAACGACCCGAGGGTGACTACATAGACAGGATAGTAGGCTACCGGATTATCCGGGAGTTCCGGAACCCGAAACAGTATGGCCCCCAAGTCTTGGTTATCTGGAGCCGTATGACCAACGCTTTCCACAGGCTATACGAAGGGTCTGAGATCCTCGGGGCTATTAACTGTGGGGATAAAGGGCAGCACTACCTACGTTACGTCTTCGCCAGTATCGACAGAAGGGACGTAAAATCCCCGGAGTCCGTGGGGGATGAGTTGCTGCGCACCGCCCTGATCCTTGATGAAGTGGCGTGCGATTACGGTGGCGACTCCAATAAGTATATGCTTTGGCATCTGATGATTTCCCTGCTCAGCTCCTCTTGTATTACAACTTGGGGGAACCGGATATGCTCAGTCGGAAAGTGCACAGGCATCGCAGATGACCCCGGACTACCAATGCCTGTGCGCGTGCTGCGTCAGCTACGGGTTGTTCCGGGGTTGACAAACGCCATGCTGGTGGTCTCAGATAACTGGGGTCTCCCCCAAAACATTCTCGGTGAGGCACTCGGCCACGCTGATAAATTCCGGACCCTATAATTAAAAGGGTTACGGTTTACAACAAGCACAAACAGAAAACATAATATGAAAGATAAGAAAGTATTCGATCTCGGGACCTCACTGGCCACGCTGGTGATGGAGCCCGGAGGCACCCGCCATGACACCCTGCTGTTCACGGCATTCGTGAATGGCATCAGCCTGCGCTCCAACACACTGGACCTTCCCGCCGTGCGCGACAGGTTCATTGATTGCGTCTGGCGGATGAGCGGCTTGGACAAATACGAGAACCCACCCGGGGATACCACCACAAGCATGAGTGCGTGGATCGACGCACATGTGGCGAACATGATCCGGCAACAACAACAATAATAACAACAACCATGAAAATAACAAAGACACACCACAAGAGTTCACAGGTTCATATTCTCCCGATCCAGCCGGGGCACAAGACGAAAGCCACCTGCCCGTGCGGCCCCACCATCACGATGCGCAACGGGCACCTCATCGTGAGCCATCGCCCCGGGCGGGGGTTCCGGGGGTTCTGGCGTCCCGACGTGGCGAACTACGGGGTCAAGCTATTGAACAATAACGGAAAGCCATTATGAACCTATCCCTATTGAACCTATCCATCTTTCAAATCATATGCATGGTCCCGGTGCTCGGCTATCTGTTGTTCATCTATGCCTACGTCATCGGGTTCCTGCTGTTTGGCAAGGGTTGGAAGGTGGATAAGGTCACTCCTCGTCCTCCGGCTGCACCCGGTAGAAGCCCGGTCGTGAAGAAATAATCTGCCTCACCTTCCGCAGTCTCGCGCTTGGGTCCGCTTCCTCCTTGGCCTCCACTTGGTTTTTATAAACCTTCTGGTCCCATGCGGGGTTAGGGATCCAAGCGCGTCTTGTTGCGTTAAACCCATCCGTGATGGTGGGCTTTGAGATCCCGATCCCGTCCGCAATGCGGTAAACCTGCGGGTCGCTAATCCCAATGGACCTCATTGTGGAAAGGGCTTGGTGCAAGCGCAGTTGGTTTTTGTTGAGCGCCGCTTGGTGCTTATCGAGCACGGGTTCGATGTCTTCCAACGGTAGGGCGCGGCCACTCTCAATCGGCCAGCGCAACGCCACGGCGGCATCTTGCGAGGACTTCAGCGTCCGCAGCATCTTCTTGGCGATTTCGTTGCGGTCAAAGAACATGGCGCGGCCGCCGGATACTTCCCCTAGCATAAGCTCCACCCCTTTGGTTTCCCCGTAGCGGGTAACCGCGAGTACTTTCTGCACTGAGGAGGGCATTACGGTAGAGGACATCATGTGCCACGCCAACTTGCCGAAGGACTCCAGCGGAGTATCCGTGTCCAAGGTGATCTGTCGGCCGAAGTCATCCTTGTTGGTGAAGGTCTCCACCGCCCCGGTATAAGCGATATTAGTTCCTATCACCTCACCGCCGATGTAGCGGGCCAAGGAGCGGATCATCCCGGCGCGGTCAGTGGTCGCCCCTTCCTTGATGATGGCGTATACGTCCGACACCATGCTATGGGGCAGGATGTAGGTCAGGTCCACCATCTGGATTCGGCCCCCCACGAGGCGGGCTACGAAGTCGTGCTCCCGTTTCCACTTAGGCAAGCCCAGCCGTATGTCGGCCCGTTCCTCTGCGGTCAGCGGGCGCGACTCCTTCTCTTCGTCGTCCTCCCCCGCAAGAGCTCCGATGGATGAGCTAATGCCCATGTAGATAAAGCTCATAAGCTCACTTGCTCCCCCACCCACGGTGAGTGAGAACCCGAGGAGGCGTTTGACCCCCCGGCGAACTTCTCCCGGGTTGCCTGAATTGATTTCCTCCATGGCAAGGGGGACCGTGTTGATCATGGTGCGCAGCACCTCGGTCTTCCAACGCAGGAAGGGGATCAACGCCAGCCCCAGCGGCGAGCGATTGAATGCCTTGACTGCGGACAACTGCTGCGAGTGGGTCGGGAAGGTGAGCTTCACCTTGCGTGCGGCGTAAGCCTCGGCTTCGGTTTCACTCATGGTATCCCCGAAGTTCTGGCGGATCTGGGCCAGCTCCTGATAGTAGGCGTTGATCTTGGCCATAGAGTCCACGAAGTTGTTTAGGTTCGCAGTTGCTTCAACCAGCCACTTCATACCCCCCGGCACCTTGGAGCCCTGCCACAGCTTATCGAGTTTGCTTAGATCCCCGGTAGCCTGCGCTTGGGTGATCAACTTGAGCCGCTCGTCCACCTGCTCCTGCGTCCCGGCTGCGAAGCCGCGCAGCAAGTCCATCGTCATCCGCCCCTGCGCATCATCTCGCACAATCTGCAACTCGGTCAGTCGGCGGATGTGATCCCGCTGGATCTCGGTGGAGTTCTCGAGGAAGTCAATGTTGGCCAATCGGGCGACATTCGTGGTTTTGCCCAGTGACGAGAAGCTGAAGGGGTTGAGCCCCTGTGCAGTGGTAAGCAGGAAGTTGCTGACTAAATTTCGGGGCCAGTAACCAATGCCAAGCGAAGTCTTGGCGAAGACTGCCGCACCGCTATACCATGCGGCTGCCCGGGTGACCTTGTTGACGACACGCTGCCCGGCGGTTTCGAGCGAGGGTCCCCGGCTGATGAACTCATCGCGGAGGGCCTGCGCGATATCCGTTTTGACATATAACCCGGCAAGGGCGTCGTAGCGATCCGACTGTCGGGCGGGGAAGAGCATCTCCATCCCCTCGGTGGGCGTGTAACTTGCGAGCTTGAGTTCCAGTGCCTTCGCGGTGAAGTCCTTGAGGAACACTTCATTGGCGGCGAACCGGGACACGTTGTGCAGGGTGCGCACCATCACCTCAAAGGGGTCCTTCACTTCTCCCAGCAAATGGCGGAGAGGGAAGTCGATGTCCTTCTTGGCCTTGAGCAGGTTGAGATCCTTGCGCAGCATCAGCACCCCGTCCATGGTGTTGTTGGTCGCCGCCCGAGCGTCAAGCGTGCCCAGATACGTATCCAGCTCGACCATGGCCTGTTGGGCAACCTCATCCTTGGACAAGCTTCGGCCTTCCTTCTTCGCCGCCTTGCGCACGCCCTCTTCAAACATCTCCGTGGCGGCGATCTGCCGCAAGGCTCCGAAGTCCACCACCTCCCCGGTCTCCGGGTCGGTGAACACGGCACCGGATTTCACGGCGGCGGCCCAAGCGGGGGTCTTGAAGTAGCGGTAGGTCCGGGTCAGATAGACATCGTTGGACTCCCCGAAACCGATGGCCACCTTGTGTTTGTTGAGCCGATTGCGGAACTCCACCATGAAGTCCACCATCTCACCAAAGCCCTGGCCACGCAGGGATTCCTCCATGGCCTGCTGGTTCTTGCGGAAGTTGTCAGCCATGCGGAAGGCTGCGGCGTCGTAAAGCTCCCGCTCCCGCACCTCACGCTTCTGATGCACGTCCTTGTCATGCTGCGCCCGCTTCCAGCCGAGTCCTTCTGCTCTGAGTTGTTTGGCAATGACCTTGCGGGCGCTTTCTTGGACCATGGGGGCCGTGGTTCCGAACACCAGCATGAGTTCCTCGTTGGTCACTCCGGCGCTCAACGCGGCCTGCTGCATGCGGGGGAAGCGTTTATGGAATATCTCCATGTCATATTCCACCGCCTTGTTGGTGCCGTCCCGTATGTCCATCACCGCCTTGAGCACCGGGTGGCCCATGTCGTAGAAGCGGGACTGCACCGAGGTCCAGAACTTATCCACCTTGCCCTTATCCCCATACACGGGAAATGCGAAACGGAGGCGGTCCTCTTGGCCGGGAAGGAGGTTGTCATCCAAGGCATTGAGGAAGGCGGTGGTATCCCCCATCTCACCAGCGGGAGCCTTCTCCGGATCGGGCAGCACACCCTCGTTGCGGATGCGGCGGAGTTCGCGGGACACCAGCCCGATGCGGGCGGCGGTTCCGCTCGTGAAGGTCACGGCGAGGAAGGACTTGAGTTCCCGGAGGTATTGTTGAAGGGCTTCAACGATGCGGGTAAACAGGGAAGGGTTGCTATCCCCCAACTCAAGTATCCGTTCAATGGTTTCTTCCCGCGTCCGCCCAAAGGCAAGCCGTGTGGTTTGCTGGCGGAACCACTCGCGGCCCAAGTCGGCGTCGGTCCAAGCTCCGCTCTTGCGGTCGGCTTCGATGCGGGCGGCCATCTCTGCGTGGGTTCCCCCCATGGTGCCGTAGTAGGAATGCTCCAACGCATAACGCTCTTCCGGACTCAGGCTGGTGGCCAACTCGGTGTAGCCCTGCTCGGTCATCACCTTGTCAGCGGCAAGCTCGGCAAGCTCCTCATCCAACGTGGTGCGGATCATGCGCCGGGCGCTCTCGGGAGAGAGGCCCCGGATGGAGTTGGCCAAGTGGGTGGGGTTGACTTGGATCACCCAGGGCTGCGAGCGCCGGGTGCCCATCATACCTAACATCTCAGCATTCTGGATAGTGGTCATGCCTTCGGGAAGCATGGATTCCAACTCGGCTTGCGGATCAATGGCGATGTCTCCGGTGCCGGATGCAGGTTGGGCGAAGCGGATGTCGTTGTCAGACTGGGAGCGGGTGAGCGCGGCAACATCCTCCGCTGTGGCTTCTCCAAAATACTGCTCGTTGAGGGCAGCGCGAACCGACTCAACCATGGCGGCATCAACCACCCGAACGTCTTCGACTTTGTTGTCGAAGTAGATAGTGAACTGCGTGTCGTTCCCCGCTGGTTGTTCTTCGATCTGGTATTCAAACCTCGGCTGCCCGGACCTCGCACCATAAACCCCACTCTTCCCCGCTTCGATACGGGAGGCGTGGTAGTTGAGCCTCTCCGCCTGAGCGTTCACCCGGTCGGCTTCGTGCTGGTCCCAACGCATGTCGGTGGTGAAGGTGCGGCGGTGGGCCATGCCCATCTTGGCGAAGTCGATCAGCTCGGATACCGCATCCCGCTGGGTGCGGAACTTGGCAGGGTCGAGCCCGAAGAGATTGAGCACGGCGTCCACCAACCGCTGGAAAATGTTGCGCTGCTCCGGCAGGGCAAGTCCTTTGAGCAGGGACTGGAACTCCGGTGCCGTGAGAGCGTAGGCAAGAAACTCCGCATCGGACTGCAAGCCATGAAGGATCGCCGGGCTGGTGATGCCTTGGCGTTGCGCGAGATTGAGCGCAAGCTGGCGGAGTTGGCCGATACGGGCCGCTGCGGCACGCTGGGCAGCGGTGCGTGGGTTGGTGAACACGTTGACCGTCGCCGCGTGCAGCAACTCATGCACGAGGACGTCGCCCAAGCCACGTCCGTTATGCTCGTTCAAGTTGAGGATGACCGTGTTCGACTGGGCGTCGTAGAGGCCCGCGAATCCATTATCCATTTCCACAACAACCAGATTAACGGTGCGGACGAAGTCCCCGGCTCCCGCCAGCAGAATGTCGGACACGAGGCGAAGGTGCGTCGGGCCGGATGTGCGCAACACCTTGAGGGCATTGATCATGCTCTCCG
>Ga0105050_10004687_pt1 | contig 18051 bp, 17 predicted proteins | sample FRY01_FD_78088 | JGI IMG/M metagenome (GOLD analysis project Ga0105050, IMG submission 78088) | Freshwater microbial communities from Lake Fryxell liftoff mats and glacier meltwater in Antarctica - FRY-01 | ecosystem: Environmental > Aquatic > Freshwater > Ice > Glacier meltwater ... | reverse complement strand
CGCCCAACAAATCCATCCCCACCGTCAGCCATCGAAACCTCCGTTTGATCACGAAGACATTGTGGCAGACCCGCCAAACTGCAGGAACAGGCGAAATCAATGGGTCAGAGACGCCGCATACGTCTTTGCGCGTTTGGGGCTGGTCGGGACGTATTGGCCGCTGATCGCGCCGGCATTTTTGGGCGAGGCGTTCTATATCTTCATGATGCGCCAATTCTTTCTGGGAGTGCCGCGCGAATTGATCGACGCGGCGCGGCTTGATGGCGCATCAGAATTCAGGATCTTCTGGCAGATCGTGCTGCCGCAGGCGCAGACAGCGCTGGTCGTCGTGGCGCTGTTCAGCATTGTCTATACGTGGCACGAGTTCTTTGGACCGCTGATCTATCTGAGTGATCGTGATGATTTTCCGCTTTCCGTGGGGTTGTTCACCTTTCGCACGCAGCGCGCGGTGGAATGGCCGATTACGATGATGGGCTCGCTATTTACCGCGCTGCCGCTGATCGTGATGTTCCTGTTTACCCGCCGCCTGTTCCGCGAAGGACTGGCCACATCGAGCTTGAAATGACCGGAGGCCAAATTTGGGCAGTGTGACTCTGCGCGGGGTGCGCAAACTCTTTGGGTCCCTTGAGGTGATCAAGGGAATAGACCTGACCGTTGACGATGGCGAGCTTGTGGTCTTTGTCGGGCCGTCGGGGTGTGGCAAATCCACGCTGCTGCGGATGATCGCGGGGCTTGAGGATGTGGATTATGGCGATGTCCTGATCGACGATGTCGACGTGACCGACATGGCCCCTGCGCGGCGCGGGGTAGCGATGGTGTTTCAGAATTACGCGCTTTATCCGCATATGAATGCCTATGATAACATGGCCTACGGCCTGCGCCGCGCCGGTTTGCCGCGTGCCGAGGTGGATCAGCGGGTCCGCCGTGCGGCAGGGATGCTGCAGATCGATCATCTGCTGGACCGGCAGCCCAAGGCGATGTCAGGCGGGCAGCGCCAGCGCGTGGCCATCGGCCGCGCCATCGTGCGCGACCCCAAGGTGTTCCTGTTCGACGAGCCGCTGTCGAACCTCGATGCAGCGCTGCGGATCGAGACGCGGGCGCAGATTGCGGCGTTGCACCGCGAATTGCGTGCCACCATGATCTTTGTGACGCATGATCAGGTCGAGGCGATGACGCTGGCCGACCGGATCGTTGTGCTCAACGCGGGGCGGATCGAGCAGATGGGCACCCCGCGGGAGGTCTATCACAATCCGGCGAATATCTTTGTCGCGGGGTTCATCGGTGCCCCGGCGATGAACCTGATTCCGGCGCGGATTTTGGCGCGCGAGCGGCGGACACTGTCGCTTGGCCTTGGTGACGCGGTGGAACCGGTCGTTGTGAACGGGGATTTTGGCGGCGCTGTCGGCGACACGGTTACGCTTGGTGTGCGGCCAGAGCAGGTGCGGGTGGCCGACAATGGTTTGCTTGCCGATGTCGTGCTGGCAGAACATCTGGGCGGCGAGACGATATTGCATCTTCGCCTTGCCGACCGGCCGCTGATCCTGCGGGCGCAGGGCGACCTTGATATCGTCACGGGCGCGCAGGTGCCGGTGACACTCGATCTGGGCGGTGCCTGTCTGTTTGACGCTGAAGGTATCACGTTGCGACGGCCGTCAGCCGGATGAGGTGCCAAGTGCTCGTAAAAATTCACCAAACAACTCGCGTTCGCTGGTGATGTCGAGTTTGCGGTAGATGGCGAGACGGTAGTTCTTGACCGTGCCCCGGCTGAGCCCCATGCGGCGCGCGATTTCGATCACCGGAAAGCCGCGCAGTGTTAGACGCACAACTTCCTGTTCACGCGGTGTGAGTTTTTTGGCGAGGTCGCCGGGCAGATCGCGGTCAAAATCCAGTTCCATCTCGCGGCGCGTCGGGATGATCTCGTCACAGTAGCCGCTGGGGGCGGTGCCGAAATCGGCGGGCAGCCGGGTGCGGCGCAGCGCCTCGCCATTGTTGAGTGTGGTCAGGCAAGGACCGCGATCGGCCAGCAGTTCCAGAACATTCGCGAGTTCGCGGTCACTTTGGGTCAGCCTGCCGGTCCATGCGCGGGTGGCATAGATCGGGTGCCCATGCTGATCGATGATGCGAAGGGGCCGCTCGTGCCCGATGGGCGAATCGATCAGGTCGACTCCGGTCGAGACAAAGAGCCCGAGGTGGCGGCGCTGTAACGCGGCAAGTAGCGGGAATATGCCGCGCACCCGCATGACTTCTTGTTGGGTAAACCGGCTGTTGGCGCGGTCGAGGATCAGGGTCGGGGCCGCATCACCAAGTGGTGGCAGGAACACGGCGATTTCATCATGGATGGCCATGGCCGAGAGGAATTCGCGTGCATAGCGGCTGCGCCCGACGCTTGGGTCGAGCCCGCGCAGCGTGAACACGCCGGTTTCGGCGCGTTCGGTCCAATGCACATGGAAGGGGTCATAGGTGTAGAAATGCCGCGTATAGCTTTGCATGGCGGCAGAAGGCTCGATCCGGGGCCGGATCATGTCGGGCGGGCCAGAGCGGGCGTAGCGGACCAACGCGGCAAGGTCGTGGGGTGCCACTGCGCCAACAAGGTCGAGCAGGCGGTCATAAAAATCGTTGCTGCCCAAAGAGCTGACCGCTGCTGCAGTCAAGCGGGCAAGTCGTGCTTCACCTGTCATGCTGATCCTGTTGCGCTCCCGGTGAAAGCCGCAGAAATGGCTTTCGCGGGACAGTCTTGCCGCAGGGCGGGGTGCTTGCATAGGCCCAGATCGTCAGGCGGGGGTTTCACCGACATCGCCAGCGGCCACAGCCACGGATTTGAGGATGGCGTAGACCGCCATGCCTTCGCGCAGGTCGAGCGTTCGGGCAGAGCGGCGGGTGATCCGGGCGAGGAGCAGATCCTGACCCAGCCGCAACTGCACGATCACCCCCGGCCCTTCGCCGAGTTTCAGAGCGGTGATCGTGGCGGGCAGGATATTGAGCGCGGAGAGCCCCTCTGGCTGGTGCCGGGCGAGGATCACGTCCTGCGCATGGATGCGGATGCGCAGCGCCGTGCCCGGCGCGGCATTGATCCGGGGCAGCAGGAGCGGCCCGCCCGAAGTATCACAGCGGGTTAATCCGTCAGCCTCGTGCCCTGCTACCCGCGCTGTGATGATGGCGCCCGCGTCGCGCACGCCGAATATGGGCACAGCGTCGGGATCGGCGAGCAGGTCTGCGGTGGGGCCATGGCGCAGCACTTGCCCGTCGCGCAGCACGATCATGTCACGGGCGAGCCGGGACACTTCGGCCAGCGAATGACTGACATAGAGGATCGGGATGGCGGCATTGTCGCGCAGCCGTTCGAGATAGGGCAGAATCTCGGCCTTGCGGGCCTCATCCAAGGCTGCCAGCGGTTCGTCCATCAGCAGGACGCGCGGTGCTGTCAGCAGGGCGCGGCCAATGCCAACGCGTTGTTTCTCGCCACCGGAAAGGCCTGCAGGTCTGCGCGTCAGCAGCGGCCCGAGGTCGAGGGCGGTGACCACCTCATCCAGCGATGGCCCGCCCAGACCGCGCGCGCGCCGCAGCGCGTAGTCGAGGTTGCCCCGGACCGAGAGATGCGGAAAGAGCCGCGTGTCCTGAAACACATAGCCAATGCCGCGTTTTTCGGGGGCGACAAAGCGGGTCGCATCCTGCCAGACCGTGCCCGCGATGCTGACCTGCCCCTTGGCGCGATGCTCCAGCCCTGCAATGATCCGCAACAGCGTGCTTTTACCTGAGCCCGAGCGCCCGAAGATCGCAGTGACGCCCTGCAACGCGATGGATTGCGTCACCTGCAGGGTGAAATCCGGAAAACCGAGGCTGATGTCGAGGGTGAGCATCCCGGGTCAGCCGACCGAGACGGGAAAGCGTCGGTTGACACTATAGACCAGCAGCAGCACCAGAAACGAAAACACCAGCAGCACGCCGGAGAGCAGATGCGCATCCGCGTAATTGATGGTTTCGACATGTTCATAAATGGCGATGGAGATTACCTTGGTCTGCCCCGGTATATTGCCACCCAGCATCAGCACGACGCCGAATTCGCCAAGTGTATGGGCGAAACTGAGCACTGACGCGGTCAGAAAACCGCGCGCTGTCATCGGGATCACGACGGAGCGGAACCGGTCGAACGGCCCCGCGCGCAGCATCGCCGCCGCTTCGAGCGGGCCGCGACCGAGAGATTCGAATGCGGCCTGCAGCGGTTGCACCGTGAAGGGCAGCGAGTAGATCACCGACCCGATCACCAGCCCGAGAAAGGAAAACGTGAGCGTGGTGCCGGTCAAGTCGAGCCAGGCCCCGCCCAATGGCGAGCGTGGGCTGAGCAGCACCAGCAGGTAAAACCCCAGCACGGTGGGGGGCAGCACCAAGGGCAGCGCAGTCAACGCCTCTGCTACCGGTTTCAACCGGCTTTTGGTAAAAGCGAGCCACCATGCAATCGGGGTGCCGATGACCAGCAAGACCAGCATTGTGATCCCGGCAAGTCGCAGGGTCAGCCAAAGTGGTCCGAGGTCGGGCAAGTCCATGTTCAGTCGGTGCCATAGCCAAAAGTGCCGATGATCCCTGTTGCCACATCGCCCTGCAAATAGTCCAGAAAAGCGATGGCTGCGGTGTTCTCTGCCCCGGGATAAAGCAGGATCGCGGATTGGGTGATCGGATTGAACAGGTCTTGCGGCAAGTCATAACGTGACCCGCGCGGCTCAAGGTTTGGCCCCTGCAGCGCGGAGGTGGCGATAAGCCCGAGTTGCGCGGCACCAGTATCGACCAGCGAAAAAGTCTGGCCGATGTTCTGGCCCATCACGATTCTGGTGGAGATATTCTCCCAGACACCCAGCGACTGCAGCGCTTCTTGCGCGGCCACTCCGTAGGGGGCGAGGTCGGGGTTGGCGATGGCAATGAAGAGCACGTCGTCGGCTGTCAAGGCGGCGACCGGATTTGTGCCGATCCGCGCTTCATCCCGGCTATAGAGCGAGAGACCGCCCAGAGCATAGACAAAGCTGCTGTCACTGCTCCCCAGACCTTCGGCAGCGATGCGCAGGGGTGTGGCCGTGTCGGCGGATAGCAGAATATCAAAGGGCGCGCCTTCGACAATCTGGGCGTAGAGCTTGCCGGTCGATCCGGTCGTGAGTTGCACGCTATGCCCGGTTTCCGCGCTGAACGCGTCGGCAATGGCTTGGGCGGCGCCAGCGAAATTGGCGGCGACTGCGACCAAGGCTTCGTCGGCGCGGGCAATAGCGCCGAAAGTGGCGAACATGATGACGGGGAGCAGAAATCGCGGCAGGACGGCGAGTCTTGGGGGGATTGCCAAGCGGAGGATCGGGGTGCTCATACTCGCATCTTCGGCAGACCGACCAGATTGGCAAGCGCAAGTTGGGTGAACATACGGCTCTGAACGGGCGTTTTGGTCGAATTGCCCCCGCGTTGCCGCTGGCCTATGGTGCGCAAGACTGCAGATCGGAATGAAAGACCACAGATGAAGATCAAGGACCGCCATATTGGACCCGACCACCCGCCGCTGGTCATTGCGGAGATCGGGATCAACCATGGCGGTGATCTCGATGTTGCGCGTGCAATGGTGACCCATGCCGCGCGGGCCGGGGCGGAATGTGTCAAGCATCAGACCCATTTCGTCGAGGACGAGATGACCGATGAAGCCAAGCAGATTTTTCCGCCCAATGCGGATGTCTCGATCTGGGACGTGATGGCCAGATGCGCCCTGTCCGCGAATGATGAAATCGCGCTCAAGGCCCATGCGGAGGCGCTTGGGCTGATTTATATTTCCACACCATTCTCACGCAAGGCCGCGGATTTTCTGCTGGGGCTTGATGTGCCTGCATTCAAGATTGGATCAGGCGAGGCGGATAATCTGCCGCTCATTCGCCATATTGCCGGGTTCGGGCGGCCGGTGATCCTGTCTACCGGCATGCAGACCATCGCGAGCATTGGCCGGTCGGTCGATATTCTGCGTGCGGCGGGCGTGCCTTTTGCGCTGCTCGAATGCACTAATCTCTATCCGTCGCCGCCCGAGATTGTGTCCTTGCAGGGCGTCACTGACCTGCGGACGGCTTTTCCCGACGCGGTTGTCGGGTTTTCGGACCATTCCGTCGGGCCGGAAATGGCACTGGCCTCGGTTGCCTTGGGCGCCTCTATTCTGGAGCGGCATTTTACGGATAGTCGTTACCGGGTTGGTCCCGATATCTCATGCTCGATGGACCCTGCCGAACTGCGGTTTCTGGTGGACCGGTCCCGCGAAATCCACACCGCGCTGCGCAACCCGAAACAGCGGACGGGACCGGAAGAGGCGGTTTACCGCTTTGCCCGCGCCTCGGTCGTGGCCGACCGCGATCTGCTTGCCGGGCACGTGATTACCGAAGCCGATATATGGGCGCGCAGGCCGGGCAATGGCGAGATTGCCGGCTATGATTTTGACAAGGTGATCGGAAAGCGGCTGACCCGGGCGGTGACACGCAATACGCAATTGTCCTGGGGTGATCTGGCGTGAGCCTGACCCGAGCCGATATCGGAGTCTGGCTGATTAATCTGGCCCGCGATACGGCACGGCACGAAAAGATGGAGGCACAGTTGCGTGCCTTGGTGCTCGATTGGCGGCTGTTTCCGGCGGTGGACGGCAAAGCCCGGCAGGCGGAGCTTGTACTGCGCGCAGACCCGGCGGCATATGAGCGCAATATGGGCAGCCCGCTCTTGCCGGGTAAACTGGGTGTTTATGCCAGCCATCTCGAGGTGTGGGATGAATTTCTGGCGTCGCCGCACAAGGTGGCACTGGTGCTTGAAGATGACGTTGTTTTCCATGATAATTTTCTGGAAGCTGTCGACTTGGCGCTGGCCCATGCCGATGAATGGGATCTTGTTCGGTTCAATTGCATCCGCGCCAAACTGCCGGTGACGCAAGCGCGCTATGGCCGCTATCGGCTCAATGCCTATGTAGGGCCGTTTACCGGCAACGCTTGCTACCTTATCCATCGCGATGTCGCGGCGCGGCTGTTGCCGGGCCTTTGGCCACAGACGCGCGCGCTCGACCATGAGTTGAACCGGTTCTTTTGCCATGAATACCGGCAGTTTGGGCTGGAACCATGGGCGAGCCATCCCGACGATGGCGGTGAAAGCACCATTACCGGGCCAGGATTTGCGCTCGTGCGCAAATTCCCATGGTATCTGCGACTGCCACATTACAGGCTGAAGACTGCGAATTATTTTCGGCGAGCCTGGTGGTTGTTTCGCAACGGGTTGCTGCCGAGAGGACGCTCATGACCATTGCTTTCCTGCACCTGCGCGATACGGACAATATCGGTGATCGCTGGTGCAGTCCCTATGACTGGTTCGATTGGCCTGAATCTGCAGAGGTGCGCGATCTGCGCAAGCCGGGTGCGCCATATGACATTGGCGTGTATGGCGGCGGCAAGATTTTTGGCGGGCTTGCCAGCAATCCGGGCGTGGTCCGAAAGCCCGGCGCGCTGCACATTGCATGGGGTGTCGGCACGCTGCAGAACTTTCCCATATCGCTAAAATACGCGCGGGCGCGTGCGATGTGTACGCTGGTAGGCAGTCGAGATCGCGGCGATGATCGTTACGCCTATTCGCCCTGTGTGTCTTGCATGGCTCCGCAGTTCGACAACCCGCCGCCCCCGCGCCATTCTGTGGTGTTTTATGCCCATGCCGGCAAGACTGACCGTCAGGGCATCACGGTTCCCTCGCATTACCCGATCATGACGAACAACGGGTCGAGCCATGCGGATGCATTAAGTTTTATAGCAAGCGGGGAAACCGTCGTTTCCAACAGCTATCACGGTGTCTATTGGGCACTTTTGATGGGTCGGCGTGTTATCTGTCTGCCCTTCTCGCGCAAATTTTCGGCCTTCCACGCGGCTCCACATTTCAGCAGTCCAAAACGATGGGAATCTGAATTAAATCAAGGTGTTATGCATCCTGAAATGTTGACTGAATGTCGTGCCGCAGTCTGGGCATTCAAGCAGCAGGTCGACGGCATGATTGCGCGTCACTCGTGACTCACCATATCCTCTTCGTTACCGGCACGCGCGCTGACTTTGGCAAATTGGAACCTTTGGCGGCCATCGCGGCAAGGGCCGGGTTTGCGGTCACGTTTTTCGTGACCGGCATGCATATGATGGCGAAATACGGGCTGACCAAGATCGAGGTGCATCGAAGTGGCGCGTTTCGGGTGGTGGAATATGTCAACCAGCGTGACGGTGATCCGCAGGATATGATCCTCGCCAAGACGGTGATCGGGTTTTCCGACTATCTGCAGGAGGCGCGGCCTGATCTGGTGGTGGTACATGGCGACCGGGTCGAGGCACTGGCCTGTGCGCTGGTCTGCGCGATGAATTATGTGCTGTGCGCCCATGTCGAGGGTGGCGAAGTCTCTGGCACCATTGATGAAATGTTCCGCCATTGTAATACCAAGCTGTCGGCGATCCATCTGGTCAGCTCGCACACCGCCAAGGCGCGGGTGCTGCGGTTGGGCGAGACGGCGGATTCGGTCGAGGTGATCGGGTCGCCGGAACTGGATATTCACAGCAATCCATCGGGTGTCAGTATCGATGAGGTGCGCGCGCGGTATGAGATTGGCGTGGCCGACTATGGCATTTGCGTGTTTCACCCGGTGACGTCGGAAGCCGAAAGCATGGCGGCGCAGGCGCAGTCGCTGTTTGGCTGTCTGGTCGATTCGGGCCGTTATTTTGTGGTGATCCTGCCGAACAATGATCCGGGGTCAGATGGTATATTGGGCGTTATCAATGGATTGCCCCAGGACCGGTTCCGGGTTTTGCCGTCGATGCGGTTCAACTATTTCTCGGAACTGATGCGAAATGCGCAGGTGATTGTGGGCAATTCGAGTGCGGGGGTGCGCGAGGCGCCGTTTCTGGGGGTGCCGTCGCTCGACATCGGGACGCGGCAATCGAACAGGGCGGATGCGCCGTCGCTGTTCAAGGCGCTGCCGGATGACACCGCCGCTATTACATTGTTTTTGCACGAACAATGGGGTCGACGTTATCCGCGCCATCAGAGTTTTGGTAGCGGGACGGCGGCGGAGAACTTTCTTAACTTGTTGCAGAGCGAGCGGTTCTGGCAGCGACCGCGGCAGAAGTATTTTCAGGATGCGGCGGCCGATGATTAACCTTTGCGATTCGTGCCAATGATTAACCAAGAAATGGTTGCGCTGATTCCGATTCGTGCAGGATCGAAGGGGCTGCCGGGCAAGAATATCCGAGCTTTGGCGGGCAGGCCGCTGTATCTGCATGCGGTGGAACAGGCGCTGCGCGTGGTGGGACGCTGCGTGATCTCGACCGATATTCCGCAGGTGCTGCATGCGGTGCATCCGCAGGGCTGCACCGGGCTGGAGCGGCCTGCGGCGCTGGCTGGGGACGCGGTGCCGATGGATGCGGTGATTGACCATGCGATCAATGCGTTGCAACTCGAAGCTCATCTTATTGTGCTGTTGCAGGTCACCTCTCCGTTGCGCAGCGATGATGATCTGAGGGCCGGAATTGCGCTGGCTGCGGGTGGCGATTTTGATCTGGTGATGTCGGTGACTGCAGCGGAGCGGTCGGTGCTGAAATGGGGCAGGCTGGAGGCGGGTCGGTTTATGCCGGTGTCGGACCCCGCCTATTGCTTTACCAACAGGCAAAGCCTGCCTGCTGTCTTTCGCCCGAATGGTGCGGTTTATGTGTTCGATGCGGCCAGTTTTCTGCGCAATGGCGGGCTGGCGACCGAGCGGATCGGGGCGTTTGAAATGCCTGCGGAGCGGTCGGCGGATATTGATACGCTGGAAGATCTGGAGCGTGTCGAGGCCGTTCTGATGGCCCGATCGGAGGCCGAAAGAGATTAAGAAACCTGTCTAATGACTTGATAAGAAAGATTATAGTCTGGCATGCCGTTTACCCTGCGCCAGTTGCAATATTTCGTCGCAGTGGCCGAGCATGGATCGGTCAGTCAGGCGGCGCATGGCATGTCGATTTCGCAATCGGCGGTTACCGAGGCGGTCAAGGATCTTGAGGCTGATCTGGGCGTGCGCCTGTTTGACCGGCATTCGCGCGGCCTGAATATCACCCAGAAGGGCCATCAGTTTTTGCGTCATGCCAAGGTGATTCTGTCAGAGGTATCTGGGGCCCGGAGGGCATTTGAGAGCGATGCGGCGCCGGTGTCTGGCCGACTGCATCTGGGCGTCACCTCGCTGATGGCGGGCTATGTGATGTCGGACCTGCTGTCGAAATATCGCCGTGCCAACCCGCAGGTCACGGTGACCGCGATCGAGGACAGCGGTGAATATCTGGAGCATCTGTTGATCGGTGGCGAATTGGATGTGGCGGTGATGGTCACGTCGAATCTGCGCGATCGGACCGCGTTACAGACTGAAATCCTTGATGTTTCGCCGTTTCGTCTGTGGTTGCCGCTGGGGCACAGGCTGGCGGCGCAGGACAGTATTTCGCTGGCCGATGTGACGGCGGAGCCGCTGATCATGCTCAATATCGACGAGATGGAGGAGGAGGCGGTGAACCTGCTCTCGGCGCTGGGCACCCGTCCGCGCGTGGCGTTTCGCACAAGGTCGGTGGAGGCGGTGCGCAGTCTGGTGGCGACGGGGGCCGGGGTCGCGATCCTGCCGGATCTGGTTTACCGGCCGTGGTCGCTGGAGGGGGACCGGATCGAGAGCCGGGATGTGTCGGGGGCCTTGCCGGTGGTGCAGGTGGGGATTGTCTGGCGCAAGGGCGCGCCACTGACGGCGGCGGCGCATGATTTTATTGCGATTTCGCAGGCGCAGCAGGCGCTGCGCGGTCGTTCGTGACTCCTGCGGACGCTGCCGGGTTAACGAAAGATTCGACTGCGATCTGACGTCGGTATTGCTTCGGTATTCCAGCGGTGCGGGACGCGGGAAAAACCGTTAAAATCCTGCCTGAATAATTGTCGGTGGCCGTCGTTGCACATGATATCGGAAAAACAGATAGCATGTTTCTGATAATTGATATTGCGAAGGGCGCGGGCTGCGCACAGGCTGTCACCCAAGGAAAACCGGCGGCGAACGCCGTTATTTGCATGATGGGGAGTCTTGAGATGAACACTTTGACGAAAACCTGTTCGGTCCTCGCGATGGTCGCGATGGCGACGACGCCGGCGCTTGCGCAGGTGACGGAAATTGGCGCGGGCGAGGGTGAGGTCAATATCATCGCCTGGGCCGGGTATATCGAGCGCGGCGAGACGGTGCCCGAGTTCGATTGGGTGACCGGGTTTGAAGAAGCGACCGGCTGTATGGTCAATGTCAAGCAGGCCAATACCAGTGACGAGATGGTGGCGCTGATGAACGAAGGCGGGTTCGACCTTGTGACCGCCTCGGGCGATGCGTCGCTGCGTCTGATTGCGGGTGACCGGGTGCAGCCGATCAATATCGACCTGATCCCGAGTTGGTCCACGGTCGATGACCGCCTGAAAAATGCGCCATGGCATACCGTCGATGGCGTGCATTATGGCACCCCCTACATGTGGGGCCCGAACGTCCTGATGTATAATACCGAAGTGTTCCCCGAGCCGCCGACAAGCTGGAATGTGGTGTTCGAGGAAATGACCCTGCCCGATGGTCAGTCGAATGCGGGCCGGGTGCAGGCCTATGACGGCCCGATCCATATCGCGGATGCGGCGCAATATCTGATGACGCACAAGCCCGAACTTGGCATCACCTCGCCTTATGAGTTGAACGACGAGCAGTATCAGGCGGCGCTGGAAGTGTTGCGGGTCCAGCGCACGCTGGTCGGCCGTTATTGGCATGATGCCTTCATCCAGATGGATGACTTCAAGAACGAGGGTGTCGTGGCGTCCGGGTCATGGCCGTTTCAGGTGAATATCCTCAAGAGCGAGGGGCTGCCGATTGCCTCGACCATTCCGGCAGAGGGTGCGACCGGCTGGGCCGATACCACCATGATGCATGTGGATTCCGAGCATCCGAACTGTTCCTACATGTGGATGGAACATTCGCTGGCGTCGAATCTGCAGGCGGATCTGTCGGTGTGGTTTGGGGCCAATCCGGCGGTGCTGGCGGCTTGCACCGATGGACGTGGCATGCAGACGGCAGAGGGTTGCACTGCCAACGGTCTGGATGATTTTGACCGTATTCGGTTCTGGACCACGCCGGTGTCGGCCTGCCCACAGGGCGAATGCGTGCCCTATTACCGCTGGGTCAGCGACTATATCGGTGTGATCGGCGGCCGCTGAGCCCCGGTCTTCGCATGTGTTGCGCCCATCCTGCGGTTTGATCGCAGGGTGGGCGGCAATCCCGCGCCGCGTTCCCCTTTGGAAGGAAGAAGATGACCAGTGCCGTCAGCTTTACTGGCGTCTCGCGCCATTTTGGCACTGTCCGTGCGGTGGACGGGGTGGATATTGAGATTGCGGAGGGTGAGTTCTTTGCCATGCTGGGCCCGTCCGGGTCAGGCAAGACCACCTGTCTGCGCCTGATTGCCGGGTTCGAGCAGCCGACGGCGGGATCGATCCGGTTGTTTGGCCAAGAGGTGCGCGATCTGCCGCCCTATCGCCGGCAGGTGAACACGGTGTTTCAGGATTATGCGCTGTTTCCGCATCTCAATGTGCTGGATAACGTAGCCTACGGTCTGATGATTGCGGGCCGGTCCAAGGCAGAGCGGCACCGCGAGGCGGAGGCCGCGCTGGAGATGGTGGCGCTGCCGGGATATGGCGCGCGCAAGCCGTCGGAACTGTCGGGGGGGCAGCGGCAGCGGGTCGCCTTGGCCCGCGCGCTAGTGAATAAACCACGTGTGCTGTTGCTGGATGAGCCGCTGGGCGCGCTCGATCTGAAGCTGCGCGAGGCGATGCAGGAGGAGTTGAAAACCCTGCAACGCAGGCTGGGCATAACCTTTGTCTTTGTCACCCATGATCAGGGTGAGGCGCTGTCGATGGCGGACCGGGTGGCGGTGTTCAATGAAGGCCGCATCGTGCAGGTGGGCGCGCCGGAGGAAATCTATTACCGCCCGCAAGTGCGCTTTGTCGCGGATTTTGTCGGCTCGTCGAATATATTGCCGCCCGCGCTGACCGGGCAGGCGGGCTATGCCACGGTGCGGCCCGAGGCTGTGCGGATTGGCGCGGGGACGTTGCCAGCCACTGTGACGGCGGTGAGTTTTCTGGGCGCGGCGACGCGGGTGACGCTGGATGCGGATGGCACGCGGCTGACCGCGCTGTTGTCGAAGGCGGATGCGCGACCGGAGGTGGGTGCGGCGGTGATGCTCGGTTGGGATGCGGCCGATCTGCATGTGATGCGGGCGGAGGGATGAGCGAACTGGCGACATCTGGTGGCGTGACAGGGCGGGTGTCGGACCTGTTCTGGCGCAGGCCGCGTGTGCTGTTGTTCCTGCTGCTCGCCCCGCCGGTGTTGTGGCTGGGCATCGTCTATCTCGGGTCGCTTTTCGCGCTGCTGGCGCAGTCGTTCTTTTCGATTGACGAATTTTCGGGCCAGATCAATTACGAATTGACCCTCAAGACCTATGCCGAGTTGTTCCGGCAATCGAACCTCGACATCATCATCCGCACGGTGGTGATGGCGGCGCTGGTGACGGTGGCCTCGATCATCATCGCGTTTCCGATTGCCTATTATGCCGCGCGCTATGCGCGGGGCCGCTGGAAGGCGCTGTTTTATCTGGGCGTCATGCTGCCGCTGTGGTCGTCCTATCTGGTCAAGGTTTATAGCTGGAAACTGATTCTCGCCAAGGAAGGCATTCTGAGCTGGCTCTTTCAGACCCTGCATCTGCAATGGCTGCTCGATGGATTTCTGGCGCTGCCGGTGGTGGGGGGCAATTCCCTGTCCTTCAGCCCGACGGGGACGTTTCTGGTGTTTGTCTATGTCTGGCTGCCGTTCATGATCCTGCCGATTCAGGCGGCACTGGAGCGGGTGCCGGTGTCGATGATCGAAGCCTCTGGTGATCTGGGGGCGGCACCGCGCCAGACGCTGCGCCATGTGCTGTTGCCCCTCGCGCTGCCGGGGATCATCGCGGGGTCGATATTCACCTTTTCGCTGACGCTCGGCGATTACATCATTCCGCAGATTGTCGGCACTTCGGCCCGGTTCATCGGCCTCGCCGTCTATCAGTATCAAGGCACGGCGGGGAATATTCCGCTGGCTGCCGCCTTTGCGGTGGTGCCGATCGTGATCATGGGCCTGTATCTGTGGTGGGCCAAGCGGCAGGGGGCATTCGATGCGCTTTGACCGGGCACCCATGGGGTTGAAGATCGCGGCGGGCGCGGGGCTGTTGTTCCTGCACCTGCCGATCCTGCTGATCTTTGTCTATGCTTTCACCACCGAGGACCGGTCCTATCAATGGCCGCCGCCCGGATTGACGCTGCAATGGTTTGGCGTGACCTGGAACCGGCCCGATGTCTGGGCAGCGCTGATCCTGTCGGTGAAGGTGGCGAGCATTTCGACGGTGATCGCGCTGATCCTCGGCACGCTTTGTGCCGCTGCGGTCAGCCGCACCCGGTTTTTTGGCAGGGAGGTCATCAGCCTGCTGGTGATATTGCCGATTGCCCTGCCGGGGATCATCACCGGGATTTCGCTGCGCTCTGCCTTCAATCTGGCGGATATTCCGTTCAGTTTCTGGACCATCGTGCTGGGCCACGCGACGTTTTGCGTCGTGGTGGTTTATAACAACGCGGTGGCGCGGTTCCGGCGCGTGTCGGGCAATCTGGTCGAGGCGTCGATGGATCTGGGTGCCAATGCGTTTCAGACCTTTCGTCATGTGATCCTGCCCAATATCGCGACGGCGCTGCTGGCGGGGGGGATGCTGGCCTTTGCCCTGTCGTTTGACGAGGTGATCGTGACCACCTTTACCGCAGGCCAGCAGCAGACATTGCCGATCTGGATGCTGGAAGAGTTGGTGCGCCCAAGGCAGCGCCCGGTGACCAATGTGGTGGCGATGGTCGTGGTTATCGTCACGTTTCTGCCGATCCTCGGCGCGTATTACCTGACCCGTGGCACCGATACCGTCGCTGGGAGCGGCAAATGAGAGCCGTCGCTGGCAGCGGCAAGCAAGAGGGAGAATGACATGCAGACCAAGATGCTGATTGGCGGCGCCTTTGAATCCGGGACCGAGACGGAAGAGACGATCCTGAACCCGCGCACCGGTGCCACGATCCTGATGATGCCAGAGGCGAATGCGGCGCAGATCGACCGCGCTGTTGCCGCCGCCCGCGCTGCGTTTCCGGCGTGGTCGCGCACGACCCCGGCGCATCGCTCGGCCCTGTTGTTGAAGATCGCGGACCGGATCGAGGCGGAGGGCGACGCCTTTGCCGCCCTTGAGGCGCTGAACTGCGGCAAGCCGATCATGGCGGCGCGGGGCGATGAGATTCCCGCGATTGCAGATTGTTTCCGGTATTTTGCCGGGGCTGTGCGTAATATGCATGGCGCGCTGGCCGGGGAATATCTGCCCGGTCATACCAGCATGATCCGGCGTGATCCCATTGGTGTCGTGGCCTCGATTGCGCCGTGGAATTATCCGCTGATGATGCTGGCGTGGAAGCTGGCCCCGGCGCTGGCGGGCGGCAATACCGTGGTGATGAAGCCGTCCGAGCAGACGCCGCTGACTGCGCTGAAGATCGCGAAACTGTTAGCGGATATCCTGCCCGAGGGGGTGGTGAATATTGTCGTGGGGCAGGGTGCTTCGGTGGGCAATGCGCTGATCAACCATCCCGGTGTCGATATGGTGTCGATCACCGGCGATATCGCGACCGGCAAGAAGGTGTTGCAGGCGGCGAGCAGATCGGTAAAGCGCACGCATCTGGAACTGGGCGGCAAGGCGCCGGTGATTGTCCTTGATGATGCCGACTTGGGGGCCGTGGTCGAGGGCATGCGCGCCTTCAGTTTCTATAACGCGGGGCAGGATTGCACGGCGGCCTGCCGGATTTATGCGACCGCCGGGGTCTATGACAATCTGGTGGCGGACCTGACGGCCGCCGCCGCGTCGATAGTGTTCGATGACGCGGATGATACGGTGAACGAGATCCCGCCGCTGATTTCCTTGCGCCAGCGCGACCGGGTGGCGAGTTTCGTGCAGCGCGCGTCAGAACTCAAGCATATCGAGGTGACGACGGGCGGGGCGGCGCCGGATGGGTCGGGGTTTTACTATCGCCCGACCGTGATCGCGGGTGCCTTGCAGAGCGATGAGATCGTGCAGCGCGAGGTGTTTGGTCCTGTGGTGTCGGTCACCCGCGTTTCGGATGCGGATCAGGCGGTGGAATGGGCGAATGACAGCCAGTATGGTCTGGCCTCATCAGTGTGGACCCGCGATGTGGGTCGTGCTTTGGATGTGGCGGGTCGGCTGCAATATGGCTGCACCTGGGTGAATACGCATTTCATGCTGGTCAATGAGATGCCGCATGGCGGCCTCAAGCAATCAGGCTATGGCAAGGATATGTCGATGTATGCGCTGGAGGATTATACCGCCGTGCGCCACATCATGATTGCGCATGGCTAGTTGCTGACATTGACCTGACCGTTGGCTGCCGCCGTGCAGCCGACGGTGGCGGCGCCGTAGCCGGTGGTGTCGTCGATGTTCAGATGCCGGACGGTGGTGCCGTTGAAGCGCAGCGAGAAGGGCGCGTAGCCGTAGGTCCGGTTGAACCCGTTGCGCCCGATGACTTCGCCACAGGCGAGCCTGTCGCCGTTGCTGAGCATGAAGCCTTCGATCTGGTCGAATTGTGCGCTGGCCGGGTTTTGCATGGCGGCGGCGACGCTGGCTTGGGTGAAGCTGAGTTCGGAGGCGGTGAGGCTGGTGGGGATCGCGTAGGTCGTGGTGCTGCCGGTGCAGGCGGTGAGGGCGAGCAGGGTGATGAGGGTTCGCATGTTGGGGAGTGTGTGGGGCAGATGGTTAATGTGGGGTTAATGACTGGGGCATCGATTGGGGCCGGGATGGGCTGACAGGCCCCATCGGGCCTGTCACGCGGTCAGGGGTGCCGCCTGTCCCGACCGGCGAGCCCCGCTTGCCGGTCAGCGCCCGACCCGCCTATGGCGGGCGCTTCGCCCCCGCCCGGGTCTGGCACTCACCTGTGGTCGGGCAAGCATCGGCGGTGAGCTGCGTGGATGTCGGCGAGACGGCGGGGCCAAGGCTCCACTGGAGCCTCGGCTGGTCCCGCCTGATCGCTGTCCAATCGGGTCAGCGTTGCTTGCCAAACCCCTGCACCGCGTCGCGTGCTGCAGTGAACCGGCGCGCCCAGTCTGCTGGTTGCGCCTCTGGCGTGACGATCCGCCCCTTGCGCGCCAGATCGAGCGGTAGCCCGGCCCCATGAGCGGCGAGTGCAGCCGTGCCGAGCGCGGTGAGTTCGGGTTCGTCGGAGGTGATGAGTTGCCGTCCAAGCGTGTTGGCGAGGAACTGGCAGAACCATGGGTTTGCCGCCATGCCGCCGTCGAGCGAGATGGGATCGTGGAGCGGCTGGACCTGTGCCATGGCGCTGATCACCTCGCCCATACGAAAGGCGATGCCTTCGAGCAGGGCCTGCATCATGTCGGAGGCGCTGGTGTCGAGCGAAAGGCCCATCCATGCGCCGCGCGCTTGCCGGTCCCAATGCGGGCAGGCGAGCCCCGCGAGGGCCGGGACAAAGGTGAGGCCGCGTGCGATGGCGGGCGGGCTGTCGAAATGGTTGATCTGCGCGAAGTCGCTGAACAGCCCGAGCCCACGCGCCCAGTTGACTGCCGATGAAGCGGCGTAGACGCCGCCGTCGAGCGCATAGGTGACGGGTTCGCCTGCGCGCTGCCATGCGACGGTGGGCAGCGGGCCTGCGCCCATGGGGATGGCGGGCAGGGTGGGGCCGGTAACGGTGAGGGCGAAGGCGCCGGTACCGAAGGTGATCTTGGCGTCGCCCTTGCCCCGGCAGCCGTGGCCGTAGAGCGCGGCTTGCTGATCGGTGACGCTGGCGGTGAGGGGGATCTGGCGGGTGCCGCAGGTGATGTGTCCGAGGGTGCCGGTGGTGGCGGTGATGTGGGGGAGTGCGTCGATGGGGACGCCGAAGAGCGCGCAGAGG
>Ga0105050_10004667_pt1 | contig 18111 bp, 14 predicted proteins | sample FRY01_FD_78088 | JGI IMG/M metagenome (GOLD analysis project Ga0105050, IMG submission 78088) | Freshwater microbial communities from Lake Fryxell liftoff mats and glacier meltwater in Antarctica - FRY-01 | ecosystem: Environmental > Aquatic > Freshwater > Ice > Glacier meltwater ... | reverse complement strand
GCGAAGGTAAAGACGATCGATGCGTTGGTGCGGGCCGCCAACCCACTCAAGACCTGCACCATGTCGTGCCGGTCGTAGTGAATCAGCGAATCCATGCCGACGACATGATCAAACTGTCCCAGTGCGGGTGCGAGCATGTCACCAGACAAAAATTCGAGTGTGCCGCCACCCAGGTCTTGCGGTGCCCGTTCGCGGGCTAGCTGCACCAGCGTGGGCGACAGATCAATAGCCACGACATGCGCACCGCGCCGCGCCAGATCAATAGCCAGCGCACCGGTGCCGCAACCGGCGTCAAGCACGCGCTTGCCACGCAAGTCTTGCGGCAGCCAGCCGAGCAAGGTGGCGCGCATGCGGTCGCGGCCCGCGCGCACCGTTTTGCGGATGCCGGACACGGGCGCGTCTGAGGTCAGGCGCGCCCACGCATCGGCCGCGGTACGGTCAAAATACTCTTCGAGCTGACCGCGTTTTTGCTGATAGCTAGCGTTGTTCATGGCGTCACTTTCGGATTTCAATCGGGATTTCAATCGCCGTTTCAATCAAATCCCAATAGATCAAAAATATCGCGATCTTTCATCGCTTCACAATGAATCGGGTCGGTACCGGCCCACAGTGCTGCTGCTAAGCGCAGGTATTCCTGCTGCACGGCCAAGAGCTCAGGGGTGTCGCCCATTTCAAACAAGGTCGACTTTTTCAGGCGACTCTGCCGGATGATGTCCAGCGACGGAAAGCGGGCCATCGTTTTTAAGCCGACGCGTTCATTGAATTTATCAATCTGATCGGTGGCATCCGAGCGGTTGGCAATCACGCCACCCAGCCGCACGTTGTAGTTTTTGGCTTTGGCGCTGATGGCCTGCACGATGCGGTTCATTGCAAAGATCGAGTCAAAATCATTGGCCGTGACGATTAAGGCGCGGTCGGCATGTTGCAGGGGTGCGGCAAAACCACCGCACACCACGTCACCGAGCACGTCAAAAATGACGACATCGGTTTCTTCCAGCAGATGATGTTCTTTTAAAAGCTTGACGGTCTGGCCGACCACATAGCCGCCGCAACCGGTGCCGGCAGGCGGGCCGCCGGCTTCCACGCACATGACGCCGCTGTAGCCTTCGTAGACAAAATCTTCGACCCGCAACTCTTCGGTGTGGAAGTCAACCGACTCCAGCACATCGATGACGGTGGGCATGAGCTTTTTGGTCAGCGTAAAGGTGGAATCATGTTTGGGGTCGCACCCAATTTGCAGCACGCGCTTGCCGAGCTTGGAAAAAGCCACCGACAAGTTAGACGAGGTGGTGCTCTTGCCGATGCCGCCTTTGCCATAAATGGCAAATACTTTGGCGTTGCCGATTTTCATATTCGGATCAAGCTGCACCTGCACGCTGCCCTCGCCGTCAGACCGCTTGGACCGCTTGATTTCAGAAATAGGTACGTTTGCTACATTCATGAGTGTGCTCCTTCGTAGATGCCCTCGAGCCGGTCTTCCAGCTCTTCGCCGGCGCGCCGCATGGCGTCCAGCATTGTGTCGTCAGGTTTCCAGTAATTCCTCTCAGAAGCTTCCAGCAAACGGCTGGCCACACGCGCCGATGCCGACGGATTTAATCGCGCAAGACGTTCGCGCATTTCGGGGTCCAGCAAATAGGTTTGGGTGAGTTGCTGATACACCCAGGGTTGGACCTGGCCAGTGGTGGCCGACCAGCCCATGGTGTTGGTGAGATGTACTTCAATCTGATGCACGCCTTCGTAGCCATGCGCGAGCATGCCTTCGTACCATTTCGGATTGAGCATACGGGTGCGGGTTTCTAGTGCTACTTGCTCAGAGAGCGTGCGCACCGTGCCGCCGCCACGCGTCTGGTCGCCGATATAGACCGGCGCTATTTCTGCGTCAGGGCCTTTGGCACGTTTGACGGCGCGACTGATACCGCCGAGCGTGTCGAAATAGGTGTCGACGGTGGTGACGCCCACTTCGACTGAGTCCAAATTCTGGTACGCCAACTCGACGCAGGCCAACACGCTTTTCAAGAGCGCCGGCTGCGCCACGGCGCGCCCGCTCACGCCATAGGCAAAGCCTTTGCGGCAGGTATAGGTTTCGGCAAGCTCGTCTTCATCATCCCAGCGGCTGCTGTCGATTAAATGATTGACGTTTGCGCCGTACGCGCCTTCGGCATTACCAAATACGCGCAGCGAGGCCGTTTCCATATCGCAGCCATGTTCGGCCTGATAGGCCAGGGCGTGCTGGCGGATAAAGTTTTGCTCAAGCGACTCGTCGGCGGTCGCAGCGAGCAAAGCGGCTTCGGCCAAGAGCTTGATTTGCAGCGGCAAAAGATCGCGGAAAATGCCAGACAGCGTGATTAAGACATCAACCCGCGGGCGACCAAGCTCTTCTAATGACATCAGCGCAGCGCCGGCCAGCCGACCATAAGCGTCAAAGCGTGGCGTGGCACCCATGAGCGCCAGCGCTTGCGCAATGGGGCCGCCTTCGCTTTTGAGATTGTCGGTACCCCACAAGACCATCGCGATGGTCTCGGGGAAAGTTTGGGTGTCCGCGAAATGGCGTTCGAGCAAACGTGCCGCCTGGCGCGCGCCATCTTTAACGGCATAGGCGCTGGGCAAACGAAAGGGATCAAAGCCGTGCAGATTGCGCCCGGTCGGCAAGACCTCGGGCGTACGCAACAGATCGCCGCCGGGCGCGGGCCGGATAAAGCGTCCGTCCAGTGCAGCGAGGATGCCGTCGATTTCATGTTCTTCGCTCATCAAGTCGCTGATGATCGCCAGTTTTTGCAAGAGCGCAGACTCGGCTTCTGTCAGCGGCACTGCGTGCGGCGCCCCACTGAGCATGGTGGCAATGGTGGTGCGCAAGGCGGCAGTCGGCTCGACGCTGTGGACGGACTGCGCCATGGCCAACAGCATCTCGGTACGCTCTTCCAGCGTGGGCGCTTTGCCAACGACATGCATGCCGTGCGGGATGAGGGTGTATTCGAGTTCAAGCACGGCGTCATTTAAACGCGCAACAGCTGCATCAGTTACGGCACCCGTCTCCCATGCCGGCTGCGCGACGACCAGCTCAAGCTCGGCGGCCTGGGTCTGAATCATGGTGGCAAGCTCGGCGCTTTCTGCTGCGTCTTCCGGGCCGAGCGCGCGCCAGCGGATGAGCGCGCTTTTCAGGTCGGCTAGTCCACGATACAGGCCGGCTTCTGCTACCGGCGGCGTCAGGTAGCTGACTAAAGTGGCATTAGCGCGGCGCTTGGCGATGGTGCCTTCAGACGGGTTATTGGCGGCATACAGATACAGATTGGGCAGGTCACCAATTAAGCGGTCGGGCCAGCAGTCGGCTGACATGCCGGTTTGTTTGCCGGGCATGAATTCGAGCGCGCCGTGGGTACCAAAATGCAGCACGGCGTGGGCGGCGAAGTCTTCGCGCAGGTAGCGATAAAACGCGGAAAACGCATGGGTTGGGGCAAAGCCTTTTTCAAACAGCAGGCGCATCGGGTCACCTTCATAGCCGAAGGCGGGCTGGATGCCGACTAAGACGTTACCAAACTGCGCGCCGAGTACAAAAATGCTGTGGCCATCGCTTTGATGACGACCGGGTGCCGGGCCCCATTGCCCTTCAATTTCAGCCAGGTATTTTTCACGCCGCACATGGTCATCAGCGCTAATGCGCGCGTGCACATTTGCGCCCGAACCATACCGTTCAGCGTTGCCTTTCAAAATCGCATTGCGCAAGGCATCGACATCAGCCGGTAAATCGACGGTGTAGCCGGCGCGCTGCATGGCCGCCAGTGTGTTGTAGAGCGACTCGAACACCGCCAGGAAAGCGGCAGTGCCCGTGCTACCGGCATTCGGCGGAAAGTTGAACAGGACCGCTGCCACTTTACGGTTGGCGCGCTCTGAGCGGCGCAGCGCAATCAGTTTGGCCACCCGTGCGGCGAGCATGTCGGCGCGTTCGGTGCAAACTTGCATGTCTTGCGCATTGTCAGCGTGCTCAAAGGTGCAATGGCGGCTGCAGCCGGTACAGATTTTGCCATTGGCGTCACTGCGGCCACCAAAGACGAGCGAGCCGGTGGAGCCGTCGAGCTCGGGGATGGCCACCATCATGGTGGCTTCTACGGGCAGCAAGCCGCGCTCAGACGCGCCCCAGCTCTCAAGCGTCTGAAATTCAACCGGCGTGACCGCCAGGTAAGGCACGTCTAGTGCGGCCAGCATGTCTTCAGCGGCTTTGGAATCATTGTAGGCAGGCCCGCCCACCAGCGAAAAACCCGTCAGCGAGATGACGGCATCGACCTGCGCCTGACCGTCTTTCATGAAAAATTTTTCCACCGCAGGCCGTGCGTCCAGCCCGGTGGCATAAGTGGGCACCACCGACAACCCGCGTGCCTGCAAGGCCGCGAGTACGCCGTCGTAATGCGCGGCATTGCCGGCCAGCAGATACGAGCGCATCAACAACACACCCACGGTGCCTTGTTTGCCGGCGGTAGCCATCGTGGGCAAGCTGCTGAGCTTGTCGGACATGCTTTTGTAAATGCCGACGCCCGTCATCTGCGGATGGTAGAGACCGACTTCCGGGTATTCGATTGGCGGGGCAATCTTGGCTTTACCGCGCAAGACTTTGCGCGGGCCATCGGCAAACTGATCCAGCAAGAGCTGCACCATGCCCGCGATGTTTTCTTCGGAGCCAGCCAGCCAGTATTGCAAGGTCAGAAAATAAGCGCGCACATCTTGCGCGGTGCCGGGAATAAAGCGTAAGAGCTTGGGCAGGCGGCGCAGCATTTTCATTTGTTGCGCGCCGGCAGTGGCGCTAGATTTATTGCTGTCACTTTTGCCGCGCAGGCGCTTTAAAAACGCCATCGGGCCGCGCGTGGTGCCATCCATGCTGAAGCGCCCCATGCGCGTGAGTCGCATGACTTCGCCAGCGGACATGATGCAGACCATCGCGTCGCAGTGGTCGCGGCGCGCTTTTAAGGCGGGCAAAACAGGCTGGAAGTGATCTTCCATGAACAGCATAGAGGCAATCACCAGGTCGCCCTGCTCCACATCGGCAATGCAACGCAGAAGCGAGGCCGGATTGTCCGCCCACTCTGAGGCCGCATGCACGCTCAGGGTCACGCCAGGCATGCTTTTGGCGAGCAGGCGGTTGGCGCGCGCAGCGGCGCTGGCGAGATGATTATCCATCGTCACAATCACGACCCGCGCAGTCACACGGGCAGCACTCTGTTCAACGTCCGAAGTGGGCTTTGGCGTCATATAAAGTCTCGATAGTGATCGTTGGCATTCCACGTTCGTTCGCGTAGCGCTCGGTGTTCCTGCGGGCTTTGCCGCGCACGAAAAACGGGATCTTGGCGAGCTCTTTTTCTGCCTCCGCAGCCCAGGTGGCGAGGGCGGCTTCGGTTTGAACTACCACACCGGGCATGACGATTTCAGGCTCTGGCAACACCGGGGGTGCCTTGGGTGCGCTACTGCGACCAAGATGCGAAGCAGCCGCGCCGTCATGAAATTCAAAGTCACCCCGAAACATCGTCAACAGATGCTCTTCCAGACCCATCATCAAGGGATGGACCCAGGTGTCGAACAAGACATTGGCGCCCTCAAAACCCATCTGCGGCGAGGTGCGCGCCGGAAAGTCTTGTACATGCACCGGCGCGGAAATGACAGCGCACGGCACGCCCAGTCTTTTAGCGATGTGGCGCTCCATTTGTGTGCCCAGCACCAGCTCGGGCTGGAGTTCGGCGACGCGCTCTTCGACATCGAGATAGTCGTCGGTGATGAGTGCTTCGACACCATACAACTTGGCGGCTTCGCGCACTTCGCGTGCAAATTCGCGGCTATACGTGCCCAGGCCCACGACTTCAAATCCCAGCTCTTCCGAAGCCACACGGGCGGCGGCAATGGCGTGGGTTGCGTCGCCAAACACAAACACACGCTTGCCGGTCAGGTAGGTGGAATCGACTGAGCGGGCATACCAGGGCGCACGCGATGTGGCTGACTCAACCGCGGCGTTAACATCCAGCCCGGCGAGTTGCGCCACTTCGGCGATGAATTCGCGCGTGGCTTGCGCGCCGATAGGAATCACTTTGGTAGAAGGCAGGCCAAGATTGCGCTGCAACCAACCCGCTGCCTGCAAGGCGATTTCGGGATAAAGGACGACGTTGAAATCGGCATCGTGTAAGCGCCCCAGATCAGCCGGTGTGGCTCCAAGGGGAGCAACAACATTGATAGCGACGCCGATTTTTTCGAGCAGACCGGTGATTTCACACAAGTCATCGCGATGCCGAAAACCCAGCGCGGTCGGGCCCAGGATATTGCAGCGTGGTGGCTGATCTGCTGTGCGTTCGCGTTTTTTTGCGCCCGCTGTCGAGAGCACCCGCACCATCTGATAAAACGTTTCCGAGGCGCCCCAGTTTTCTTTTTTCTGGTAGCTCGGCAGCTCCAGCGGCACGACCGGTATCGGCAGGTTGAGGGCCTTGGCCAGACCGGCGGGGTCGTCCTGAATCAGCTCGGCGGTGCAGGAGGACCCTACCATCATGGCCTTGGGCTGAAAACGATCATAGGCGTCACGTGCCGCGGTCTTAAACAGCTCAGCGGTGTCGCCACCCAGGTCGCGCGCCTGAAAGGTCGTGTAGGTGACGGGCGGGCGTTTTTGCAGCCGCTCAATCATCGTAAAGAGTAAGTCGGCATAGGTGTCGCCCTGTGGTGCGTGCAAGACGTAATGCACGTCTTCCATGGCGGTGGCCACACGCATGGCACCCACATGGGGCGGGCCTTCGTAAGTCCAGAGAGTCAGTTGCATGGTTGCTCCCCTTTCCCTTAGGCCACGAGTTTCATGCGGCGCACCAGTGGGCGCGCAAACAGTTCGGCCAGATCGGCACTTTGCTCGTAGCCATGAATCGGCGAAAACACCAACTCAATGGCCCACTTGGTGGTGAAGCCTTCGGCTTCGAGCGGATTGGCCAGACCCAGCCCGCAGACAACGATATCGGGCGCTGCGGCACGGCAGCGGTCTAGCTGTTTATCAACATCTTGTCCTTCGGAGAGGCTAGTGCCAGCCGGCAGCAAGGCCAGCTCATGCGCGAGGTGGCCACGGTGCAAATAGGGCGTGCCGACTTCGGTCAGGCTCATGCCGAGCTCACGCGATAAAAAGCGGGCCAGTGGTATTTCGAGTTGCGAGTCGGGGAAGAAAAAGATGCGTTTACCGATGAGCTGCTGGCGATGCCGCTCGAGCGCACGGGTGGCGCGCTCGCGTGCCGGCAGCGTGACCTCATCAAATTTTTCATCGCTCACGCCAAAGGCATCGGCCGCTGTTTTAAGCCAGGCCGTCGTGCCTTCCACACCAAACGGAAAAGGTGCGCTCAACAATTGCGCACCGCGCTCGTCGAGCGCACGGGCGGTATCGCCCAGAAAAGGCTGGGCCAGCAAATACCGTGTGTTGGGCCCGACTGAGGGCAAGGCACCCGAATGCCGCGGTGGAAAAAACTGCACAGGGGGCACACCCATCTCGTGCAGGCGGCGCGCAAACTGGTCTTCGACGACATCCGGCAAGGTGCCCACGATCATGAGTGAGGCGGGGGCATTAGCGCCGGTCTGTGGCAGCTGCGGCACCATCGACGCTAAGCAGGCATCTTCACCCTGGGTAAACGTGGTTTCGATCCCGCTGCCGGAATAATTCAGGATGCGTACCTGCGGCAAAAACTCTTTGGACAGACGCTCGGCGGCGCGCGACAAATCCAGCTTGATCACTTCGGACGGGCAAGAACCCACCAGAAAGAGCAGCTTAATATCGGGGCGGCGCGACAGCAGACGCTTGACCACGCGATCAAGCTCAGTGTGAGCGTCGGCCAGACCGGCGAGATCGCGCTCGTCAATAATGGCGGTGGCAAAACGCGGCTCGGCAAAGATCATCACCCCCGCGGCAGACTGGATCAGATGCGCACAGGTGCGAGAGCCGACCACCAGAAAAAACGCGTCTTGTATCTTGCGATGCAGCCAGATGATGCCGGTCAGCCCGCAAAAGACCTCCCGCTGACCGCGTTCGCGCAGCACGGGTGCGTCGGTGCAGCCACCACTGGGCTTAATCGGGATGACAGCGTTCATGCGGCCACCCCTTCCCGGCTTTCGACGGCGCTCTGGTCGCTGCCTGGCGGGGTGGTGGCACACGCAGGCGACTGCAGGCGCGCTGCGCGTAGTTTGAGGAGAAACTGTATGGCGTTGATGGCGTAGGCGGCATAGGCGGCCAGCGCCAACAGCATCTGCTGGCGCACACCCAGGCTATCGGTTGCCAGCGCCACCAGATAGGCGGTATGCAGCGCCAGCACCAGCATGCTAAAGACGTCTTCCCAGAAAAAACTGGGCGCAAACAAATAGCGGCCAAAGACGACTTTTTCCCAAATGCAGCCGGTAATCATGGTGGTGTAGAGCAGCAGCGTCTTCATCACAATCGAGACCGTCGCCGCGGACTCGCCCTGCCCGGTCTGTAAAAAACGCAGCACTAAAACGAGGCTGATGGCAAAGACCAGAAACTGCAAGGGCGCGAGCAAGCCTTGCACAAGCGTCCAGCGCGTGGCATCACGCCGCAAGCGTTCTTGTGGGGTGTAAAGAGGCCGGGGGGGCCTGGTTTGCGTCGTGTTTTGCTGCATGGCGTGCTCTCCGCCGGGAAATGCCGGTCTGATGCACTGTAGAACCGCCTCGGGAATATGTCAACTAACTATTACGTAAACTTAAGTTGACAGAGGATGTCCACTCGGGCATTTTCCGTCTGGCGGACGAAATAAAAATAAATTAAAAATATTGCAATGCAATATTTTTTTGCCAAGCCTTTGATTTGTAATGATTTGCATTGACGGGTGCCCGGCGAGATGAGCGCGGCGGGGAAACCGGTTGAAGATTCACAGTAATATTTCTTTGACACAAAACCGTTGAGGGCGTAAAAAGTTCTTCAGGGATTAGGCAAATTGTCCGATCACCGATGCCGTTCTGTAAATTTCGCCGCACTTAAAAAAACAGGGTCACGCCAGCTTTTGTTACCGAGCAAGAGCGTCGACCCAAGCGTTGCCAGGAGACGAGGATGGGGAAAGTCACTAAAGGTGACCGCGCTAACAGCGCGGCGCCCGAAAGCGAAAATGCGTTATCGCAAGGTATGCGCGAATCGAATCTGATTCCGCTGGTCGAGACAGAAATTATTCCCCGTCTGATGCTCGCGCATCGTGCCGGTCGCGTGCGCAGTGAAGACGACGGGCAGGCGCATTACACGCTGCAGCCTGACGAAGTGGTGCAATTCGTTGAAGCCATACTCCATAAACCTCCCCCTGAGGCCAGCGCGCAGATAGAACGACGCGTGCCCACGGTCTGGCGCTGGAGTCGGTCTACCTGTATTTGCTGGCGCCGGCGGCGCGGTACTTAGGCGAACTGTGGGAAGCCGACTTATGTAATTTTTCGCAGGTGACGCTAGGCCTGTGGCGCATCCAGCAAATCATGTACGAGCTGAGCCCTACTTTTCTGGCACGCAACAATGCGGCCAAAACAGTAAGTAAAAAGCACCGCATCTTGCTGGCCACCCTGCCGAAGTCGCAGCACACGTTTGGCGTGTCAATGTTGTCGGAATTTTTCCGGCGCGAAGGCTGGACAGTACTGGCCATTCCGTCGCCGATCAATGATGAAGTCGCGCAATCGCTGGCCAATAGCTGGTTTGATGTGTTTGCCTTGTCGGCCAGCGCCGACCGCGACATAGAAGGACTGCACAACATGATTGCGCGCGCACGCAAACATTCCTGCAACCCGGATTTGTCCGTCATCGTCGGTGGCGCGCTGTTTTTACGCCAGCCGGCACTCGTCCAAGTGGTGGGTGCGGATGCGATGTCCGACGATGCGCCGGGTGCACTTGCTATGGCCACGCAACTCGTTCATCAACAAAGTGCTGTGAAATTTAATCAATAAGATTGCGCGAGTGGTCACAACGGCAAAGATGGAGTCAGCATTGGTTTACACATGAAACTGACAATTGAGATTGAAAATCTAAACAAATGGGGTCACACTCTGTGTACCTTGCCAAAAGCTATGCCACGTTTTTCAGGCATAAGCCGGCGGCCCTCTGACTACGAAGCTGCAACGTGACCCCATTCGACTCTCCTAAACAATCGCTTGCCGGCATCAGTGCTGAAGCGCACGCCTCACTTTTAGCCGCAGCTGCCGATGTCGTGCTCGTCATCGACGCTGATGGGGTCATTCTTGACCTCTCGACGAACGCCGACAATCTGCCCGACGCCATTCACACAAACTGGGTCGGCAAGCCCTGGCTGGAAACCGTGGCGGCAGATAGCCGGGCAAAAATTCAGCGACTATTAAAAGATGCGGCCAGCGAAGGCCGCCCGGCCTGGCGTCATATTAATGTCCCTGCCGAAGAGGTGCGTGGGGCCGACCTACCCCTGTCGTTTTGTGCCGTGGCCGCCGGCCCCAAAGGCCGCGTGATTGCTTTTGGCCGCGACATGCGCGCGCAATCCGAAATGCAGCAGCAGCTCGTCGATGCGCAGCAAACAATGGAGCGCGATTATCTGCGCCTGCGCCATATGGAATCGCGCTACCGCATCCTGTTTGACCTGACCAGCGAAGGCGTGCTGGTGGTCGAGGCCAAGAGCCTGAAGATTATCGAAGCCAATCCCGCCGCCGGCATCACGCTGGGTGAACCGGTACGCCGCCTGATCGGCCGTAACCTGCTTGACTGCATAGACAGTACCGCCCGCAGCGCCGTGAGCAAATTGCTCGACAAAGTACAAAGCAACGGCAAACCCGACGAAACCATCACAAAAATCCCGGGCAGCAAAGCCCGCCTGACTTTGTCGGCGTCGGTCATGCGCGAAGAAGAAGGCGAATTGTTTTTGCTGCGGGTAGCCGCCAGCAACCAGCAACAACCAGCCAGTGGCAGCGCCGCGCAAGGCGCGCTGGTACTAAGCGTACTGGAGCGCGCACCCGATGCGTTTGTCGTCACCGATAGCAGCGGCGAAGTGCTGGCTGCCAATAAAGCCTTTGTCGACCTGGCCGAACTGGGCCGCCCCGAGCAGGCTTTGGGCGAATCGCTAGACCGCTGGCTAGGCCGCGCTGGTGTCGACCTGAATGTTTTACTCGCCAATCTGCGCCAGCGTAGTACGGTGCGCCTGTTTGCCACCACATTCCGCAGCGAAAGCGGCTCGGCGATACCGGTAGAAATCTCAGCCGTCTCAGTGCCCAACGCCAATGGCGAACAGGCCGGGCTCGGTTTCACCATTCGCGACATCGGCCGCCGTCTGGGCAGCGATGCGCGCGCCCGCCACGACATGCCACGCTCAGTGGAGCAATTGACCGAATTAGTCGGCCGGGTGCCACTGCGCGAAATCGTTGGCGAAACTACCGAGCTGATCGAAAAACTCTGCATCGACGCCGCACTCCAGCTCACCCAGGACAACCGGGCCACCGCCTCGGAAATACTCGGCCTGTCGCGCCAGAGTTTGTATGTGAAGCTACGTCAATATGGCCTGGGTAATCTGGGCGGCGAGGACAAATAGAGCACGGCGTTTGCGCACGGATTCACCGCCGCAACCAGGTAATCTGAACCATTTAGAAAAAACCCGACACCAGGCCATCTGGCGTCGGGTTTTTTCTTAATATCTACGTAAATGTTCCGTGATCTAGTCCAGGCTGCATGATTTGTCGCGGCAGTGAAGGCATCCCCTGCTACGAATCGTGCTGCACCGCTTTCTAAAATGGCTTTACGGCAGTGAACATGCGCCAGCCGGTGCCTTGCTGATGCGACTTCGTCTAATGCAAGGCCATGTGCCCATTGTCATGTGACTTTTACGGTCGAGGATTTTGCGAAACTTGGCTTTGTGCGTCTTTACACGAAAGAGGAGCAAACCGAACGGAAACACTGCCTGGCACCCGGACACGCCCCTGTTTTTAGTGTCAATATTAATTGACACTAAAAACTGTCACGTGCCACAATCATTCGCATGGCGCGCCCTTCTCTCTCTGCTGTTGCCGAGCTGCTAAAACCCATCACCTGGTTTCCACCCATGTGGGCTTTTGCCTGTGGTGTGGTGGCTTCAGGCGTGGCGCCAGATGGGCAGTGGTGGCTGATTATCACGGGAGTGCTGCTGGCCGGCCCGCTGGTCTGCGCCACGAGCCAAGCTGTAAACGACTGGTTTGACCGTGAAGTCGATGCCATTAATGAACCACAGCGTCCGATTCCCTCGGGCCGCATGCCGGGTCGGTGGGGCTTGTATATCGCGCTGATCTGGACTGGTTTGTCGGTGGCTGTGGCTACCGTGCTGGGACCGTGGGGCTTTGGCGCGGCGATAGCCGGTCTGGCGCTGGCGTGGGTTTATAGTGCGCCGCCGTTGCGGCTGAAAAAAAACGGCTGGTGGGGTAATGCCGCTTGCGGGCTATCTTATGAAGGGCTGGCTTGGGCAACGGGGGCCGCCGTCATGGTGGGGGGCGCCATGCCCGGCACGCGGTCGCTGATGCTGGCGCTGCTGTATAGCATTGCCGCGCACGGCATCATGACGTTGAATGATTTCAAATCCGTGGCGGGCGACCGCCAGATGGGTATCGCCTCGCTGCCGGTGCAGCTCGGGGTCGACCGCGCCGCACGCACGGCGTGCTGGATGATGGCGGTGCCGCAAGGCGCAGTGATCCTGGCGTTATTGGCCTGGGGCCAGCCCTGGCATGCCGCCGCCGTGCTGGCCCTGCTCCTTGGCCAAGGCAAACTGATGCAACGCTTTGTAGCCGCACCGGTTGCGAAAGCCTTGATGTTTTCCGGCTTTGGGGTGCCGCTGCTGGTGGCTGGCATGATGGTGGCCGCCTTTGCGTTGCGCTCGAACGGAGGATGACGATGACGCTCACGATGCGGCGCTTTGGCTGGGGCAGTATCGCCCGGGTCGGTCTGGTGCAGGCTTCTCTGGGCGCCATCGTGGTGTTGATGACGTCGACCCTTAACCGCGTCATGGTGGTGGAGCTGGCTTTACCGGCTTTGCTGCCGGGCGCGCTGGTGGCCCTGCACTATCTGGTGCAGGTCTCACGCCCGCGCATGGGCCACGGCTCAGACCAGGGCTCACGTCGCACACCCTGGATCATCGGCGGGATGGCGACGCTGGCCGCCGGTGCTTTGTGCGCAAGCTTTGCCACGCTTTTGATGCCAGACACGCCTGCCGTGGGCATGCTGGTTGCCACGATCGGCTTTGTACTGATTGGCCTTGGTGTGGGCGCAGCCGGCACGTCTTTACTCGTCATGCTGGCCATGCGGGTGGATCAGGAACGCCGCGCGGCGGCGGCCACGATAGTGTGGCTCATGATGATTGCAGGCTTTGCCGTGACAGCCGGTGTGGCGGGTAAATTGCTGGATCCGTATTCGCCCATGCGGCTGTTGGGCGTCACCGCAGCGGTGTGCGCACTCGCATTGACCGTCACGACGCTGGCGCTGTTCAGGCTCGAAGGCCCAGTGGCTAAGCCAGACGCGGCAAAAGCCGCGGCGCGCGCAGTATCGTTTCGCGTGGCATTAGCGGAAGTCTGGCAAGAGGGCGCAGCGCGGCAATTCACGATTTTTATTTTTATTTCGATGTTGGCTTACAGCGCGCAAGACTTGATTCTGGAGCCCTTCGCCGGCAGCGTGTACGGCTTCACGCCGGGGGAGTCGACGAGCTTGTCGGGGGTGCAGCATGGCGGGGTCTTGCTGGGCATGCTGCTCGTGGCGCTGGTAGGTAGCCGCTTTGCCCATGCACGCCTCGGCTCGCTGCGCGTCTGGTGCGTGGGTGGGTGCATCGCCTCTGCCATCGCCTTAGCGGGGCTAGCGGTGGCCGGCCATGTCGGACCACCGTGGCCGCTGAAGGCCAATGTCTTTTTAATGGGCGCGGCCAATGGCGCGTTTTCGATTGCCGCGATTGGCCAGATGATGCGACTAGCCACCGAAGGCCGCGCTGCGCGCGAAGGCGTGCGCATGGGCCTGTGGGGTGCCGCGCAAGCCGTCGCGTTTGGTTTTGGTGGCCTGATTGGCACCGCTGCAAGCGACCTGGCGCACTGGCTGATTGCCTCGGATGGCAGCGCCTATGCCTGCGTGTTTGCCGGCGAGGCGGTGCTCTTCATTGGCTCGGCGCTGTTAGCTGCGCGCATACCGATGCAGGCATCGTCCATGCGCAGCACGGGGTCACCGGCTTCGGCACAACCGTCTTTTTCGTGAAGTTTTTTCGCCTGCTGTAAAGCGTAATTCCTAAAGCGTAACATCAATGATCTACGGAGGATGGGATGAACGAAACCGAACTGTTTGATGTGGTAGTCATCGGCGGCGGGCCTGCGGGCGCGACGGCGGCCAATGATCTGGCGCAAAAGGGTCGCCGGGTATTGCTGCTGGACCGCGCGGGGCGTATCAAGCCTTGCGGCGGGGCCATTCCGCCACGGGCGATTCGTGACTTTGATATTCCAGATCATCTGCTGGTGGCTAAAGCACGCGCGGCGCGCATGATCGCGCCGTCCGACAAAAAAGTCGATATACCCATTGAAGGCGGCTTCGTCGGTATGGTCGACCGCGAGCACTTTGACGAATGGCTGCGCGAGCGTGCGGCGGCGTCGGGCGCGGTGCGTCGCAATGGCCGGTTTGAAGAAATCACCCGGGGCGCGGACGGGGTGGCCATCGTCCACTACGCCGCTGGCGAGAGCGGTGAAAAAGAACAGGTGCGCGCCAAAAGTATTATCGGTGCCGACGGCGCACGCTCTGGCGTGGCAGCGCAGACGGTGCCGGGCGCGCACAAAACCCGCTATGTGTTTGCGTACCATGAGATCGTGCGGGCGCCAGCCGTTAAGCCGGCCGGCTACGATGATGCGCGTTGCGATGTGTTTTATCAGGGCCATTTGTCGCCGGATTTTTATGGCTGGGTTTTCCCGCATGGCGACACGCTGAGCATAGGCACGGGTAGCGCCGATAAAGGCTTTTCATTACGTCATGCCACCACCGCGTTGCGCACCGCCGCCGGGCTGGCGGGCGCGGAGACGGTGCGCCGCGAAGGCGCGCCCTTACCGATGAAGCCGCTGCCGCGCTGGGACAACGGACGCGATGTGGTGCTGGCAGGCGACGCAGCCGGTGTGGTCGCACCGGCCTCAGGCGAAGGGATTTACTATGCACTCGAAGGTGGCAGGCTGGCCGCTGATGCGGTGGAAGCACTACTCGTCACCGGCAACGTGCGCGCCCTGGCCCAGGCGCGCAAACGCTTCATGAAGGCGCATGGCAAAGTGTTTTGGGTATTGGGAATCTTGCAGTATTTCTGGTATTCCAGCGACAAACGCCGCGAGCGTTTCGTTGCCATGTGCGAAGACCGCGACGTACAAAAGCTCACCTTTGATGCGTATATGAATAAACAACTGGTTAGGTCAAAGCCGATGGCACACCTGAAGATATTCTTCAAAGATATGGCGCATTTACTGGGATTGGCAAAGGTGTAATGCAACTGGCACGCGCAAGCAAAAAACCCATACTAATTGCATTCATGGCACTGTTCGCCGTGGGGATGATCGGCGGCTTCGCCACCGAAATTGGCCCGTGGTACCGCGCGCTCATCAAGCCAGCGTGGCAGCCACCTGACTGGCTGTTTGGGCCGGTGTGGACGACAATTTATATCTTTATCGGCATCGCGGGCGTGCGGGCATGGCGACGGGCACCCGACGCCAAAGCGCGTCAGCTGCTGCTCGGCGCATTGGGCGTCAATGCGGTCCTGAATATTTTATGGAGTGTGCTGTTTTTTAATCAGCAGCGGCCCGACTTAGCACTGCTGGAAGTGGTGCCGCTATGGTTGTCCGTGCTACTGCTGGTGCTGCTGCCGCTTCGCTATTCACCTCGCTCCAGTCTGTTGCTGTTGCCGTATTTACTGTGGGTAGGGTTTGCGGCGTTTTTAAACCTGACGATTGTGCAGCTTAACGCGCCGTTTGGGTCGTAGCGACCCGCTCGACTAACTCAGTGAGTTCGCGCACGACCAGGTCGGCTTCGCTGCATTCTTCCTCCGCAAAAAATTCACTGCGTACGATCGCCACAGTCAGCCCTGCGCCTTTGGCGGCCAGCAAACCATTGCGCGAGTCTTCAATGGCGCAACAAACGGCAGCGGGCAGACCCAGACGCTTTAAAGCCAGGTGGTAAGCCTCGGGGTCGGGTTTTTTCGCCGCTACATCTTCACCACACACAATCACCTCCGGCGCTGGCAGGCCCATGGTCGCACACGAATAACGCCATAGGGCTTCCCAGTTGGCGCGGCTGGTGGTGGTGACCACGCCCCACTGAATATCATGGCGCGCCAGGGTCATGATCAGCTCGCGAAAACCGGCACGGCACTGGACAACGCCACTTTCCATACGCTCAGCGAAATGTCTGTTTTTAGATTGATGCACTTGCCGCAGCAGCGTGGCGGCATCGTCGATCTTGTCGCCGCTTTCGGCGGCAAAACGCATGAGCCGCTCAAACCCGCCCGTCGTTCTCAAGAGCCGCTGATACACCTTGCGGTCCCATCGCCAGGGCAAGCCGGCCTCAGCCATCGCGGCGTTAAAAGCCGGCAGATGGGCCTGCCCTTCGGTCTCTGCGATGGTGCCGTCTACATCAAACAGTACGCAGCGATGCTGGCCCGCCACGATTTTCATCAATGCACCTGCGCGCGCAACGCACCTTTGCGATACAGGTCTGCCATTTTGTCCAGGTGGAGGGGACGAATCAGCGCGGCCTTGCCGGATGAGCCAAAGGCATCGAAGCGGTCCTGGCAGACTTTTCTGGCAGCGGCCGTCGCGGCTTTCAGAAATGCACGCGGGTCAAATTCGTCCGGCTTTTCAGCCATGGCTTTGCGCATCGCCGCCGTCATCGCGAGCCGTATGTCGGTGTCGATATTGACCTTGCGCACGCCATGCCGGATACCTTCCACGATTTCACTCACAGGCACGCCATAGGTTTCTTTGATGTCGCCGCCGTACTGGCGAATCATGGTCAGATATTCTTGTGGCACGCTCGACGAGCCGTGCATCACCAGATGGGTATTGGGAATACGCGCGTGAATGGCTTTGATGCGGTCGATGGCGAGGATGTCGCCGGTCGGCGGACGCGAAAATTTATACGCGCCGTGACTCGTTCCAATAGCAATAGCGAGCGCGTCAACACTGGTGGCCGCAACAAAGTCTGCCGCTTCATTCGGGTCGGTCAATAACTGGGAATGGTCTAGCGTGCCTTCAGCGCCGACACCGTCTTCTTCGCCGGCCTGCCCGGTTTCCAGCGAGCCCAGGCAACCTAATTCGCCTTCCACTGAGACGCCCACTGCATGCGCCATCTCGACTACGCGTCGGGTCACGTTGACGTTGTAGTCGTAATCAGCCGGGGTCTTGGCATCTTCTTTCAGCGAGCCGTCCATCATCACGCTGGAAAACCCGCTGCGTATCGAGCCCTGGCAGACGGCCGGCGAGGCACCATGGTCCTGGTGCATGCAGACGGGGATGTCGGGGTATTGCTCGATGGCGGCTTCAACGAGTTTGCGCAGGAAAGGCTCGCCAGCATAGTTGCGCGCGCCCGCCGAGGCTTGCAAAATTACAGGGCTGTCGCAGGCCGCGGCGGCCTGCATGATGGCGTGAATCTGCTCCATGTTGTTGACGTTGAAGGCCGGCAGACCGTAGGCGTGTTCGGCTGCATGGTCAAGCAATTGTCGCAAGGAGATCAGTGCCATGGTGGTTGCCTCTTGGTTTATTTTGTTTAAGTTTTTCTGGGTTCAATGGGAGCTTGGCCATGCCGAAAAAAATTGGGCACGTCACGAATATCGGGCACGACGCGGTCAGGGTTTGCCTGCTCAATCGGGCGGCCATGGTTATAACCATAAGGCACCGCCCAGCACAGCACACCGGCGGCTTTGGCGGTGGCAACATCAATCTCCGAGTCGCCGACGAAGAGGCTGGCACCGACGGTTTCATTCAGGGTGGCCAGGCAATGGTGAATGACATCGGGGTTTGGCTTTTTAACCGCGAGCGTGTCGCCGCAGATGATCAAATCAAACATGGCAGACAGGTCGTGCTTTTCCAGCACGCGCGCGGTGAAACGCCATTCTTTGTTGGTAACCACGGCCTGTTTGACCCCCAGCTCACGGGTCTTTT
>Ga0105050_10004665_pt1 | contig 18113 bp, 23 predicted proteins | sample FRY01_FD_78088 | JGI IMG/M metagenome (GOLD analysis project Ga0105050, IMG submission 78088) | Freshwater microbial communities from Lake Fryxell liftoff mats and glacier meltwater in Antarctica - FRY-01 | ecosystem: Environmental > Aquatic > Freshwater > Ice > Glacier meltwater ... | reverse complement strand
TCTCATTCGCAATATCGTATGCAGTTTTTCCATAGTTGTTTATTATGCTTAAATTAGCTCCTTTATTTGCTAATAATTTTACCATATCTACAGATTTATCAGATTTATCAGATCTACATGCCTCCATAAGAGCTGTATTTCCATCTTTGTTTTTTAAGTCAAATTCAGCTCCAGCATCAAGTAATAATTTTACTATTTCTAACCTTCCATTCATAGATGCCAATATAAGAGCTGTATTTCCATCATTGTTTTTTACGTTAATATCAAGTCCCTTTTCAAGTCCCTTTTTAAGTAATAATTCTACTATTCCTAAATATCCACCCGAAGATGCCAATATAAGGGCTGTATTTCCGTCATTGTTTTTTACGTTAATATCAGCTCGAAATTGAAGCAATGTTAGTATTATATTTATACTATTTGTTATGTTTTTCTCAATCATATATATACTCTTACATGCCAATAAAAGGGCTGTATTTCCGTCATTGTTTTGTACGTTAATATCAAGTCCCTTTTCAAGTCCCTTTTTAAGTAATAATTCTACTATTCCTAAATTTCCATACATAGATGCAAACATAAGGGCTGTAAACTTATCATCGGTTGTTTGTATGTTAATATTAGCTCCAGCATCAACTAATTTTTTTACTATTTCTAACTTTCCTTTAGTAGATGCCAATATAAGGGCTGTAAACCCAATTTCGTTTTTTAAGTCAACTTCAGCTCCAGCATCAAGTAATAATTTTACTATTTCTAACTTTCCTTTAGTAGATGCAAACATAAGGGCTGTATTTCCATCTTTGTTTTTTAAGTCAACTTCAGCTCCAGCATCAAGTAATAATTCTACTATTTCTAAATTCCCATTTAAAGATGCTATCATAAGAGCTGTAAAGCCACGTTTGTTTTTTAAGTTAATATCAGGTCCCTTTTCAAGTAATTTTCTTACAGGGTCAATTTTATTTTCTTTAACACATTCAATTAACTTGCTCATTTTATAATAATACAAATTAAATTAATTATTTTTTAATTATTTTTTAATTTTATTTAATTATTTTTTAATTTTATTTATTCATTTAACTCATCATCTCCTTGACCTCCAAATCTCCTTTTGCTCTTGCGTACTTTGCGCGACTTACGTACTTTACGTGACTTCCTCGACTTACGCGACTTGCGTTTACCAAAACTTCTACGAGATTGCGACTTTTTTACGTTTTTCTTTCTTGACCTTCTATTCTTCTTCTTTTCGGAAGTAGAAGGAATTCCAGTTAAAATTTCATTTAAATCTACCTCTTTTTCTAGTTTTATCATTATATTTACTAAATACAGTATATTTTAAATATTTTTTAATTATTAGAATATATATAATGAACGAATTTATAATGAACGAATTTATATATTTTCAAAAAGGCGACCCTGGAGATAAAAAGGATGAATTAAAATGGGATTTTGACGAATCAAATCTAAATAAAATTAGAAGTGTTGATGGTTATACTTATTTTGTAAACAACAAAAATAATGTGGATAAATTAATGGAAATAAGGAAAAAGGTAAATGATATATGTTTATATATTCATAATAATATTAATTCTTTCAACCCAAAAGCAATAAATGGATTAAAATTATTTATTTATATTCATGGAGAACTACAATTACAAAATTATGAAATTCCTGATGATTTATTCAAACATCACTGGATTCAAGAAGGTGGGGTTTCTTCCAAAGTTATGTACGGAGAAATACCCAAAGGAACTTTATTTCTTGGATTAAATAAACCTAAAAGTAGACATGTAAATAACAAAGTACCAAATATTGGAAAGGATAAACAGTTGAGATCTGGATGGAGACACATATTTTTTAAAATCCCCGAAAATGGGACAATCTACACAGATAAAGATTTTAAAGAATTGGTGATTCACGAACTAGCACATACTGCCGCTAATCATACAAGATGGAGAAATGATGATCATAATGAAGATTTTAGGATGTATGAAAACATAATTAAAGATGTGTGGGATATAATATAATAAAATGAAAAGTCCAGCACATGATATGATACCAAGAAATATTTATTATGATGAAATTGAAGATGAAATTGAATGTGATAGTGTTATTTTTATTAGGGATAACCCAGGAGCGTCGGTAATTGATCAACTAAGTTGGGATCAAATAGAGTTGATTATAAAACGAATCAATTCTAATAATCCATATATGCAGAAACAAACTATAATAAATATTATAAATGATAAAAAAAATGATATCAAAATAAAGGCAAAAAAAACAATTATGGAAATTATAAATGATAGAACAAATAAAATAAAAAATTTAAGGAAAATCAACCAAAAGTATTCTCCGCAGAAAACGTAATGTAAAGAAAACCATCTACATCAGCACTACTATCATATAAACTTGAAATTAAAGATGCCGAAGGAGGGATAACATTCTTAATAAAAACATAAATAGCTTTTTCAGGAGTTAATTTCATTCTTTTTCTAATAACATAAATAAACTTGCCAATACTTATATCCATAGGAACTAAATATTTTTTTTTATCAATTTCATCTATATTCGAATTAATACATTTTTCAACTATTATAGGTCTACGATCTGGGTATTTTTCCATAATCCGTTTAGATTCGGAACTCCTTATTTGTAATGAATATTTGTTTTTAAAACTATCATTCTTTACCATTTTATTTATTATTAAATATTTTTATTTAGTAAAATGATTAAATAAACTTTTAGGATTTTTATTACTAAATTGTTTTGGGTTTAATAAATATTGTTCTTGTAAAACACTCATTACATAACTTTTTTTAGAAATAGCTCTACTATGTCCTAGTTTATCAGCTACTTGATCATAAGTAGATTTTAGATTTTTTAAAGTTTCTGATTTAGTTGTAGGAACGTCAAACCTACACAGTATCTTTAAAAATAAAATGTTACTTGCATAGGTTCTAAAATCTTTACATGTAAAGTCACCGCCAGTCACATTTTGTAAATATAAGTTCAGCGAACTTGGTGAAATTTCGAAAATTCTTTCCTTATTCCCAATAACTTTTAGTTTATTTTTTAAAAATTGTAAACAATAAGGATCGGTAAAGTTAACCGACTGGGCTACACTCTTTTTTCCAACAAAAGAGAGATTTATAATACAACCTGTTATTTTTACATGTCTTTTTTCCAAAGAAGTTAGACCATATGTATTATTATCTTTAGCATAACAATCATTACCAACCCTTATATGAGTTTTTTGAAGAATCCTAAACATAATTGCTATAGGTTCTAATGTTTGAATATCTTTTTTAATTTTATTTTCAAGTAGTCCTATCTTTTTAGAAAATTTACCCATCCTTTCAAATTTAGTTGAACTTGTTAAAAATACCCACATTGGATGATATATATATTGCATTCTACCCTTTTCATCTATACCAGTTGCTTGAAGATGAGATAGTTCTGAATTTGAAATACAAACATTTTTCCACACAGGGGGAATACATAATTTCTTTATTCTTGTAATTTCATTTTTATTACATTTGTTATTACTATTTCTAAACCCAAAAACAGGGACATCTTTAATTTTGCCATCCAAAAGTTTTATTTTATTTATTCTAATTAATATTCTTTGAATACTCATTCCAGAATCCATATTAATTATAAAAAATAGTTTAATTATTTTATTACTACGCACCCTTATTTACCTACACCTTCAGTGCTTCCCCAAAGGGGTAGCCCTATTATCCTCGTCCATCATCTTCTTTGCTTTCTTTGCTACTTCAGTGTAACCATACTGAACTGCTCTTTTATACGCAGCGTGTAAACCACGAGGATTAATACCGCAATCTTGATTACATATCGGAAACTTTAAATTATTTGGACTAAGAAAACATTTTTTACCACATTTTTTAAAAATTTTTCTTCTGCTCTTTTTAGAAGGCGAAGACCATCTTTTACTTATTCTTGACTTGTGTGACTTGCGTTTACCAAAACTGCGCGACTTGCGCGACTTACGTGACTTGCGACGTGACTTGCGCGACTTGCGATATGACTTGCGACGTGACTTGCGCGACTTACGTCTTTTACGTGACTTGCGTTTACCAAAACTAAGATTTCCAAAAGACGCGCTACTAACAGCAGCATTTGCGTCATACGCGGTGTTATAAATACCTGTGGTTGTGTTGTAGATTAATGGTGCTGCTCCTAATGAATACATTGCGCCGGTTGTCCCGTTCATTTTAGGCCATAATGCTGTTGAAGTGGGACCTAATTGTCCTGTTTGTTTTGCTAACCCCGATTTATAACTCATTAGTAATAATAAAGATTTTTTTTTTAATTAAGAAATATTTTATTACTTTTCATCTACCGGTATCGTTTCTGATTTTTTATTAATTTCTTCCTCAAAAACCTTATTTAAACCTTTAGACAGGGAATCATATAAAGTTCCTACAAAACTCATTTCATTACCCTTAAAAGCTCCTCTAGAAGAAGCTATATCTAAGCATTTAAGAATTTGTAAAACAGTATCTAATTTAATATAAGCATCTTTATTTAGTACTTCTTTGTGTTCTTTTTCGGTTAACTTTTTAGACATTATATTAATCTATTATATTAAAATTCGTTCCGAATTTAAGAATTTAAAAACGTGCAGTTATACACCTCATCTATAGTAAATCTTTCATTTGGGTCAAACTCCATACATTTAATAATAAACTCTTGAGCTTCCTCTGTAATTTTATTATCAATACATATGTAACCAGATTTAAAGTATTTTGTTGATTTACCATCAAAAGGGTAATCACCCGACAAGATTAAATGAGCACAAACCCCCAAACTCCAAATATCACTTTTCTTTGAAAATATTTTATCAAACCCTTCGGGACACAAATAATAAGAAGTTCCATATTTAGAGTAACCTTTTTTAATTTCATCACCTATTTTTTCAGCATGACCAAAATCAATTAAAATTAATTTAGGACAAGGATTCATTTTATCTACCATAAAGTTTTCACATTTAATGTCTAGATGACTAATATCATGATCATGACACTCCTTAATACATCTAGCCATTTCCTTTATAAGTAATTTAGAATAATCCTCAGGATAAGGGACATTAATATCTATGTGATCAAATAGATCTTTACCTTCATAAAATTTAGTTACTATGTAAACATAACGAAAAGTTTCGTAAAAATCCAACAAACTTAGTAACCTATCACTTTTATCAAGTGATTTTAAAACGTTATATTCGGACTTCCACTCTTCCGATTTATTAATACGTTTTATTATTACAAGTTCTCCAGTTTCTTTATTTTCAGATAGATAAATAGTGCTAGCACTACCATCGCCCATTTTTCTTATAAATCTGTATTTTACATCTGGATGTATATAATTTTTTAAAGTAATTTGTTTTTTTTTCATTTTGCTGATTAAAGAGAATATAAAAAAATCTTTTAAACGAATATATAAAAGTATAATGAATGAACATTTTGACTATTTAGTAAAAATAATTGTTGTCGGAAATCCAAATGTAGGCAAATCTTCATTATCCTCTGTTTTAACTAATTCTAAATTTTCCCTTCAATACGAAATAACAATAGGAGTTGACTTTTTTTCAGTTTATAGACAAATTAATAATAATGTATGGAAAATGCACATTTGGGACACAGCAGGACAAGAAACGTTCAGATCTATTACCAGCACCTATTACAAAGATAGTGCTATTTGTTTATTAGTTTTTGATATATCTTCCAAGTCTACTTTTAATAATTTAAAATTCTGGAAAGAAGAAATAGAAAAATATAATAATAACCCATACTTTGTACTAATAGGAAATAAAAAAGACTTAAACAGAGAGGTTAGTTTCGATACTGCCAATAACTGGGCTAATGAAAATAACATGATTTACTACGAAACAAGCGCCAAACATTTTAAACAAGATTTTCTTATTTCTGTTTTACAAGATTTTGATAAAAACAGAGATAAAAATAATCACACTGGGGTTAAAGACAATACTGTCGAAAATATTGAAAATATTGAAAATATTGATTTATGTGGAATAAAAAGAAATAAGTTTTGTTGTTAAGTTTTAGTTAATATGTTTGTAAACCTATATTCTCTATTCTCATAAATATAATTATAAACAGATGTTGCCTTTTGAATATCGGTTAAATTTTTAAAACCAGGTTCATTACCTGGACCTGTACAAAAAAACCTATTTAAATCGTCTCTTATAGTTTGTTGATTAACAGGAACTATAGTTTTTCTTTTTTTAAATACAATAGATCCGTTATCTGGTAAGTTACATTTCTCAATATCATTTGTATTCATATATATACAAATTTCGTTTTTTAACTCCGCCTTTTCCTTCTTCAAAATACTTATAGTTTCCTTTATTGGTTTAATTCTTGCTTCAGCCTCCTTAATCTTTTCATCTATTTCACTAAATTTAGAAACATCATTCTTAAAAGATTCGATATCTCCACTTAATTCTTCCATAGTATTATATTATATTAATAATATAATTCCTTAAATTGTTATAAATTTGTTTAATATTTGTTTATAAAAATATTAATTAATAATAAATGAATAATTTATTAAAAACAATCAACTATAATATAATAAATAAAATATCGTTTTGTTCTTCAAATTACATATTAAATAAAACCAAACAAGCAAGTCAAATAAAAGATATTGGAGACAACAAAGAATTAATTAACTGTATAACTAAAATTGCCTATAACCTAACTAATTCAGAAATAAATTATACATACGTACCTCCTTATAAAATGATGAATGGGTGGTGCATACAAAATAAAGAACTTATTTGGACCATAAATGATAAAAGTATACATAAATTTGAAGATTGTGAAATATCTGTACTTGTAAACGTAAATGTAAACGTAAACGCAAAATCACACGGCTTTAGAAATTTAGATTATGTTCCTTGTTTTAAATTTGACGAGTATGGTCAATTAACATCTATGGTTCGTATCCCAGATGCACTAATAGATATTTACTACCCGTTAAATAAAAGTTTCGAAATGTAAAGTTTCGGGTAAGAGTCAAATATAATATCTTTCCATTATTAAATGGTACTAACCAAACTACGTTCTTTAAAAAAAAAGAAAGGTCGTTCTATTAAAAAAAAAGAAAAAGAAAATGTAAAAGATAATTCAAAAGAAAGGAAAAATAGAAGAAGTAGAAAAGTTCGCAAACCTATAGTTTACAAACCTATAGTTTATACAACATCGGAATTGATTCCCTTACCTGTTTTAAAAAATAAGAATAATGGAAAACCTCATAATTATGAAGATGTAGTTGAAAGTCATATAGATAAAGATTTTGCAATCATAGCTTTATTTGATGGACATACAGGACAATTTTCTTCAAAAAAGGCAACAATATTAATTAAATATTTAGTTTATAAAATAAAAAAAGGAATCAAAGTAAATTCAGAATTATTAATAAAGTCGTTTGAAATAATTGATTCAAAATATTTAAATAAAACAAATTCTGGATGTACGGGAACTATTATATATATCGATAAAAAAATAATATATACAGCACACGTTGGAGATTCACCAGCATACGGAATTTCAAACAAAGGGTGCTCTATTACACAACTAACTAAAGATCACGACTACTTTAATCTGTCAGAAAGAAATAGAGTTATTTCAGCCGCTAAAAAATTAGGTATTTCTGAACCTTGGGAAGACCAGAGAGTTCATGGAACCATACAGTCGTCAAGAGGTTTGGGAGATCCTGAAATAAAAGAAATGGGTAAAGGAATGTTTATAGCTACCCCTGAAGTATCAAGTTTTAATCCTAAAAAGTTCAAGTATTTAATGATTACAAGTGATGGAATAACAGATCCTTTTACAGAAAAATATGAATCTAAAAATACAGGGCAGGACGATTTTACAAAGTTGAATGATAAACAGCAGTCAAAAAATTTATTGAAAAATCTAGTTATTTCTATATGTGAAAAAGATTCTAAATCTTTAAAAACTCCAGTAAGAATTATTAAGGATATAGTTGGTGATGCTATTAAAATGGTAGGTAGTAATTATCAAGATGATATTTCTATAATTTTAATAGATGTTAAACAATTGTTTATTTCTTTTAAATTCGTTCCGAATTTAAATTAATTTCGTAAGAAATTAATTTCTTCTTCTTCTTCTCTTTATTTTCTTTATTTTTCCGAAAATGTTTCTAAATGGTTTATTACCCCATATAACAAAAAGTAAAGCAACCAAAAGTATAGAAAATATTCCAATTAAATATAATTTCTGATTTCTATTCAATTCGTCCGAACTTTCCATTTACTAATCCTACAGATTTTATTTTGAATGAAATTAACTTTGTTCCCGAAAGCGGTAATCGTCAATAGATTCATTAGCTAGTCTATCTGCATGAGTATTAAAACTTCTTAATACAGAACTTATTCTAAATTGATTAAATTTATTTTTAAGTAGTACAACCTCATCAAACAACGACTTTAGATGAGGCTTATTAATTCTATAATTACCTTTTATTTGTTCACATATAAGTTTAGAATCTACATATACGTGAATTGATTTAATACCCAACTTTATAGCATTCTCCAAACCTAAAATTAACCCTTTATACTCCGCTATATTATTAGTTAATCCACGACCTAAATATTTTTTAAATTCACCTATAACGTTTTTATTTTCATCTAACAAAACAGCACCAGCACCACTTTTACTTTTCTTAGACCCATTACCCCTACAAGCACCATCACTATATAAACAAATACTATCTTTTACCTCCCTTTTGGGGCGGTTTTGAAGACTGTTTTGAAGACTGTTTTGAAGACTGTTTTGAAGAAGTGGTGGTGTTCTTTTATTTTCACAGTAATTCTTAGTTTTGGTTATTGGTTTTTTAATAATAAGAAACTTTTCCATTTTATAATATTACTAATATTATTATTATTAAGTTAGTTAAAGATTTTAATCGTTTATATAATATAGTAATATTATAAAATGTCAGATTTTTATACTCAAGTAGTAAGAAATACACCTATTGATAAATATGTGAAACTATTCATAAAAACGTGGAACGAGGATCATATTTTAGCCCTTAAACTGTTGTATAACCTAAGAGACATTAAAGGTAAAGGAGAAAAAAGGATTTCACAAGTTCTTCTTTTTATAATAAAGGTTAATAAACCTCATATTTATGAACAGATCATTGAAGATATTATAACTAAATACGGTTGTTGGAAAGATTTGCTAGTAATTTCTGAAATTACAGTAAACTACGGAGATGATAAATTAAACAACAACTTTGAACTTAATCTATTTAAAACTCAGTTAAACATAGATAAAATATCCCATAAAAATATTTCGTTAGCTTCTAAATGGGCCCCAAGTGAAAAAACTCATTACAATAATAATAATCTTTTGTTTGCTAGTAAATTGGCTGATCTAATGGGCCTTACACCTAAAGAGTATAGAAAATTGATTTCTAATCTCAGAAGTAAACTTAAAATAGTAGAGATTTATTTAACTGCTAAACAGTTTGAAAATATTGAATTTAAAACTATTCCTAGTAAAGCTCATGTAAAATACAAAAATACCCTTAACAGAGATAATAATTTTAAAAATCAGATTGAGAAAGAAAGGGTTGAACTTAAAATTAGGTATCGTAAGTATATTAGTGATTTGAAAAATGGAACTATAGAAACTTTTTTCGTAAATGATGTTACTATTTCAATGGAAGAGGCTTTATCAAAATATGATATTACATTAAATAGTAATGATAATGAAATAATTGAAATAAACGACATCGATCGCTTTGCGAATTCGCTTCGCGATCGCTTTGCGAATTAAATAACTTTAAAAATATTATTACTAATATAATAAAAGGATAATGATAAGATTCAAAAATATAAATTATCAAGATTCTGTTATACAATTTAAATTAGACAATGAATTTATTTACGGTAAGGAAGAATTAACCCAAAACACTAAATCTTTCTATACCAAGTTAGCTAAATTTTATAATGTTAAGGGTATATCTCAATTAAATAAGGATAACTTGATTCAATTTTTAGTTGACAAATTTGGTTATGAATATAAAACAAACAATTATTGTAACGAATTATGTAACGAATTATGTAAACTCGAAACTAATTTTAATAAATTAGAAATTGGCAATACAGTTGAATTAGCTCAATTAATAGAAAATTTAAGTATTAATACTAACGGCTTTACCGCGGCAACAAAGTTGACTAATCCATTTGACGAAATGAACTATAAAATTGCGGAATTAAAAAAATTAAATACTAATTGTATAAAAAACGAAGAAGACGGTATTAGAAATTGTTATGCTTATAGGTGTTGGTTGTGGAAAACACATAAATTAACCTATACTGAAGAAATGGAAAGGGTGGATAAATACCTTAAAGAAAGAAAATAATATTATTATATTATAATGAAATATCCTAATATTCAATACTTTGCTGAAAAAATAGTATCAAATGTAAAAGATTCTGGTCCAGTAACACAGTATTTACTATTTACTCAAATTATGAGTTCTACTGGTATGTCTTTATCTACGTCGACAATTCTTTTTTTTTCATCAATGTATTTATTACACGATAATAACGAAACTAAGGAAAATAGTTTAAACTATTATTATTACTGTATATTCTCAAAGCCTAATTAAATAACGTTCAAAAAATAAATATTTTATATAATTGTTATAATAATGAGTTTAACAGATATTAGTAGTAGTTTTATAGAGTTATTGAAAAAAGATAATACTCCACCTGAAGTAAAAATCCAACTGATAACTTCAATAAGTGATTTAGTTTCTAAACATTATTTACAATTTCATAGTGAGGGTAAGATTATAGAAAGAAAACAAGAAGATGAAAAATATAAAAAAAGTTTGGAAGAAAAATTGGTTAGATTAAAAAGTGAATTGGAGAAAATTAAGGGTGATTACGATTTAGAGTCATTATACTCTTTTGTTACGGATACCGCCGAACCCGGAACGGGTACAAACGATTGTAAAAACGTTGACAATGAGATTAAGGATACTGCAAAATTGGAGGTAATTTATAAATTGCGTGAGATAAATGAAAACGAGCAAAAGATTTACTTGATGAATTATCCTTTGTATAAGAAGGAAATAGATTATAGGTTTGATATTACTGAAAGAATAAATGAGAATAGTAGAAACATTTCAGAAATCTACGACCAGCAGTATAATTTAACATGTCAGAATGCCGTAAATAAAAACTCTGTAACGGAATTAGAAAAGAATGAGCGAGAACTATTTCGTTATTTAAATGAATTAAAGTGTAATGAAGATTCAATAATAAATAAATTTGATAAAATCAATGAATTGGAGAATTCAATATATGACACCGACCGCGTTTTAAATTCTAGGTTTGCAGACAATGACCAAAACATTTCTGAGATAAGAAGTAAAATAGACGAAATCTATGACAACACTGACGTAATAGACAACACTTTAGTAGAAAATTCAGAAAGAATATCTAGGGTAGAAGACACGTTAGAATCGTTTGTTGAGAACACTAATTTAAATCTTGAAGAGTTGACGCAAAATATAAATGGTAAGATACAGCCAAATCCAAATGTTCAGGAAATGGATAGAAATGAGACGTGTTATACTAGTACTGGTTTGCCTTATACTTCTTTAAATATTCCTACGTGGGGTGGTTCTGTAAAAGGTGTAAGTGGGGGGGTAAGTCACTTTTACAATTAACAAAAATTTACTTAAATTTGTTTAAAATAAGGTGTTTAAATTAAAGTATTATAAGTAATTCAAATATTTTGAATTCTTTATAATAATTGGTTGGGGTTGTAAAGCCATAAGGCTTTTTTATAAAATATTAACTTATACAATAAGGTTCTCCGGCCCTGTATAAGAAATCCCAAAAACTAATCTTGTAGATTAATGACCCACATAAAATCACTAAAATACTCAATTGTTAGGAGCGGTACGCACCATTCGGCAACGATTTGTAATCTACGAGTTTAATTAAAGATTACTCAAACTGATGTCCCGGCAGCGACGAAGTCGTACGGGTACCCTTTAGGGCTTCCCGGAACGGGTACCAGTTCAACCTAAAGTTTTAACACTTTGGGTAAGTAGATTTTATCGACCTTAAGACCCAAAGGTCTTTTCAGCGGAGATATAATTTAAACGGCTAATACTTCCGTTTTTTTTTGCGAGATTTGATATCTGTACAAATCTCATTTTTTGGGGGGTATTTTTTATTTTTTTTGTATTTTGTAATTTTTTGAATTTTTTTGTATTTTGTATTTTGTATTTTATATTTTTTGTCCCAATAAATTTAAAGTCTTAAGTTGTTCAATTGCTTGTTCTAATTTTTCTCTACAAGAGATCTTCATTGACTTGGTAGTTGCCCATTTGTTTTTAAATAAACCTTGGTTTTGGGTTGGATGTTTTTCAATTTTAAAATGGTCGCGATAACCTATAACTGTATTTAGTTTTTCAACATAATAAACAATATATTTAGGTAAATCTTCTTGAAGTATTCCATCTGGCAAAGATCTTGCATTTTTTTTTCTAGATCGTTTACCAGTATTAGTATTTTGAACTGCTTGTGTAACAATTCTAATATTACTTCTTCTATTGTTTAAGGGGTTTCGGTCTATATGATCAACACTAGATTGACCTTTTCCTTTGCCCATATGGTTTAATAAAAACGCATGGAGATAAATCATTTTATTGTCACAACGACAAGTAACATAATTCAAATCGCGTTTTCCATCAATAGTAGTTCCTGTTCTTGCTACATACCAAGATACTTTATTACCTCTGTCAGTTTTAAATAACAGAACTTTTTTAATATCAGTATAATCAAAAAAGAAAGATTTACCATTATTATCAAACATTTCAACTACATAGTCCTTTCCGTCATCCCATATTTTATATGGGTTAGCATATTGACCTGCAGTTGATCCGATTTTAACCAAATGACCTTTGTATTCTTGAATCAATTTCATTTTATTTCTTAAACATATATAATTAAAGTCTTTAAGTAAATTTGGGTTTTATAATATATATATATAGCATCGATTGCTATAAATCGTAACATATGTAGTGAATGAATCAGCATACCAAAATTAATTGGAGTATGCAAGACCCGGTTAATCCTTAAACTTTCGAATAAGGCCAGACTGTATCTTGCGCGATCATTGAAGTGTCACCTTCTCACGCGTGTATCCGTTCAGTCGTTACCGCGGTACCATATTTTAATGACATTAATTTTGATTGTTATAAACCATAATTATTAAAAACGTAGATACTCACATCGGGATTGTCCAATCTTTTATTATAATATGAGAAGTGGTGTTACCACTGTTCGTCATTATTAGTTTCCAAATAAGACTATTAATAAAAGCTCTAAGGAGTTTCCCCGAACAAGATACATAAAGCCGTGGCATTGCCTACACGACCTGGGCAATTTGATCATTACCCATACCAGACATACGCGTAGTCCTCTATGTTTCCAAAAAGGGCAGACTGTACCTTAAGTTTTTCATAAAGAGTTGATAACTCTCTCAAACCCACACCTTTGCAGTCGTTGAGCCGGAACCACTTCTCCACTTTGGTGTGGAAAAGACATCATAAGATGTATAAACTATCATATCGTTATTAGGTTCTCGGTGGCGGATTGTCCAATCCTTTGCGTTTTTACCATTGGGTACGGCTATTAACCGTGTTCCTTTATAATATTTCTAAAATAAAGTGGTAGCAAAGGCTGGTTAAGGAGTTTCCCGCCTCCAGGTTGTGTTGCCGAATTAATCGCTATGCGATTTCGACTAGCATCTGACTATTATGAATTACATCGTAATTACATTTTTTGGAGTCTAATTGTTTTCCTTGTAACAGAGCCAAAAATGTTACAAGCAAGATACTTTTCCGTACTATTATGTTAATACGAAGTACATTGTAGTTAGTAGCGAATATGCTAATCTGACCAGTGTCTCCCGCAGATACATTGTTAAGATTGGCAATGTTGGTAAGATCGAAAACGAGCTGTGCGTTATCGATACGGGAGAAGTTGCATGTACCTGATGGTTGATGTTCTTCAGGCCTGAGGCCGAACGAGTACACGTAAATGTGTTTGTCCGGAATACGGGTGTGGTGCTGATAAGGTTGCACGAGACGGAAGTACGTCTGAGGCCTGATCTGGAAACGATCGTGACCATTAAGCAGAATTTTGGCATCAGCCATAAGATCCACAGCGTTGGAAGGAGTTGGAGTACCTGGCAAAGAGGCACTAAAGTTGAACCAATCGTTGTAAGCAGTGCCAACTTCAAAGTTCTTGGCCATCTGCAACACCCATACAAGCTCCTTGACGGGGTGGTTGAAATTGCGATTATACCGTCTCTTTCGAGATACTTTAACGTTTTTATTTATAAAAAACCGGTCTAGACTATATCTTAAGCTTATAAATTTTCTATGAAAATTTTCATAGAAACTAAAAACCCATATCCATTTAGTCGTTGAACCTTCCTCTATTCAATTCACATTGAATTAAGAGGCTTGGATGCGGATTGTCCACTTATTTCTAACATTTTTACCAGAGAACTGCATTTAACAGTGGTCCTCTCACTTAGTTTCCTAGTGGAGTGGTAGCGACCCCCAAGGGGAGCCGGCGTGTGTTTTACAACACACGCTTAGAACTTTAGGAGTTTCCCGCAATTTGAATATGTCGCAAATAAATTTTTACCTTTTTATATTGCAAATTATTAATATAAATTAATAACAACATAATTCTATAAGTTTATTCACTTGTAATGATTTTGTGTCATTACATTTAAGACCAAATTTTAGCCTTACTTTGTTAGCTACCTGATCTAGCTGAAGGGACTCGGCGCCAGTAAACTGAAGCTGGTCGATTAAATACTCCGAAATTTAGTATAAACTAAATTTACATACCCCACCTTTCGGTGTACTTTAACACTGATTTAACAGTGGGTCTAGACTATACCTTAAGCCTTTGTATAGTACAAAAGCCCAAAACCATCTAGTCGTTGAACCTTCCCCGATTCAATTCACATTAAATTACGGGGCTTGGCTGCGGATTGTCCATTTATTTCTAACATTTTTACAAGAGAACTGTATTTAACAGTGGTCCTCTCACCTAGTTTCCTGGTGGAGTTGTAGTTAGAACTTTAGGAAGTTCCCGCAATTTGGATTTGTTGCATATTAATTTTTTGAATTGTAAAACTTTAAGTGTTTGTTCGAATATTGTTTGATCAAAAATTTTATCTTTTTTTGATCTATTTAATTCTATTTTTAATGGAGAACAGTTTTTCCAATTAAAACATTCTAACTGACTATTTTTGTTAGTCAAATCAAAGGAAGCACAAGGTTTAACGTGATCGATTTCCCAATAACTACCATAATTATCCCAGCTCATTACTGAGCTAAATTGAAATTCAAACCATTTTTTAAAATATTCTACTGAACATCCTAAATACTTAATAGTGTGTAAATCTTTTTTACAATTAAGTGCATTATGAATTCTAGATCTTACGTTTTGAATTATAACATAATTAATGTTATGTTTCCTTACTTCGTGGTGATATTTTAGATTGTATTTTTTAATTTTTTCTGGATTATTCTTTCTCCATTTCTGTTTTGTTTCTTGTACTGATTTATTTCCCCTATTATATTTACTTAATTCACATTCCTTACAATATGTAGATAACTGACCACCTTGTTTTAAACTGTAATAACTATCTCTAGATTTACAAATTTTACAATTAGGACAAATTTTCTCAGTTAAATCATTTTTTTTAGTATCTAATTTATCTTTTTGATACCATTTCTTTTTAGATTCAACTTTACAAGGATTACATTGTGAATAAGGTTTTCCATTAGGACGAATATAATATTCATCATAACTTTTAATAATTTTACAAACAGTACACTTTTTTGTATTTGTAATCATTTTTCTCAAATGTCTTACTTATTTATACAGTTATATAATTCTTTATATTAATATACTAGCACAGGATTTGAAATTGTACTTTTTCGCACAAGTATTTTATGCGACATCTGAGCGAATCTTCTCGATTCATACCCCACCTTTCGGTGTATTTAATACTGATTTAACAGTGGGTCTAGACTATACCTTAAGCCTTTTGCATAATACAAAAAGCCCAAAACCATCTAGTCGTTGAACCTTCCCCGATTCAATTCACATTAAATTACGGGGCTTGGATGCGGATTGTCCATTAAATTTAATTAAAATTTTCAACATTTTTACCATTGGGTACGGCAATTAACCGTGTTCCTTTTTCTATATTTCTATGAAAAAGTGGTAGCAACCCCCAAGGGGAGCTGGCGTGTCACCACGCTTGAAACTTTAGGAGGTTCCCGCAATTTGGATTTGTTGCTTAATATTAATTAAACTAGCATACTGTTTTTTCCATTAACGGCAATATACTTTTGAACGCAGATATATATTTACGTTCCTCGGTATCTAAATATACATAATCAACCCAGAGGGCAGCAGACTGTAGCGAAACACCACTTGAATCAACAATAGAAGTAGTGTTGGTGGCGTTGTCGCGGTCGCCGGCGGCAGTTAGGCCGACAATAAGCTCTGCGGCAGTACGAAATTCGAGGATTACTTTCACCTCGTGATACTGTAGCGCAATAAGCGGGAGCGAAAGTCCGGGGTTTCTACAAAACCAGAACTGCAAAGGTACGTAGTATATGCGTGAACTACTAGCGTTACCAACTAAACCAACATTAGTAGCGTAGTTGCCAACCATATGATTGTAACCATTCTGTTTCTCTGAGGTCTGGGTTAGCTCATTCCAGATCTCTAGCCACATACCGTAGTGCTGATCAATTCTCTGACCACCAATCTCTACCTGTACCTGACGGATTAGGGCGATGGCGACGGAGTTAGTCCAGGCTACGTTGTTGGGCTGCGCACCTCCAGCAAATACTGATCCTAGCGAAAGAGCAGGGAACTGTACTTGGAGGTATATGTGGTTGATAAGGTCCCCGTTACGGGAGATCGAAATACCGTCCCTTTAGGGATACTTTAACATTGCTTAAGCAATCGGACTAGACTATATCTTGAGCCATCTTTGTGAGTTACTAATTCACTTAGGCCTGTTTCCTTTGTAGTCGTTGAACACGCTTCTTAATTAAAGTAAAATCGTTTGTGATTTATTGACATTAGTCATTAAACTAAGAAGCTTCGCTGCGGATTGTCCATTTAGATCTATTTTCATAGATTTCATTATTAATTTCTAATTTAAAGTTGAAGTTGAAGGAAGCAACTATTATGTTATGTAAATGTTGAATTTTTGATGAATATTTATCACTTTTTATTATATTATCTATTTTACCAAAAGGTCTGATATTTGTCCAATGCATTGATTCTAATCTTTCTTTTTTATTATTTAAATTAAATAAAGCTAAAGGTTTTACGTGATCTAAAACCCAGTATGTTCCATAATTTTCCCAAGACATATAAACATCAAATTGGTATAATAACCACTGAAAAAAATTATCAGGAGAACAAGAGATTAATCTATTTGTTGTTTCCATTTGTACTTCTGGATTTAAACAAACTCTTAATCTTCCTCTCAAATTACCCCTAATTTTAAAACCTATATCGGTTTTTCTTTTTTCATTTTGATATATAATTTGCTTTTCTTTTATGGTTTCTTTATTTTCTTGATAATATTCTTTTTTTCGCTGTAACACTTTTTCTCTATTTTTGGACATATATTTATCATCATAACCTTTTTTTCTATCTTTATTTTTTTCTTTTATTTCTTCTTTATTTTCTTGATAATATTCATTTTGTTTTTGTCTTAATTTTTCTCTATTTTTATTTCTGTATCTTTTTTGAATTTCCTTCCTCTTTAATTTTTTATCTCCTTCTGTTAACGACATCTTAGACTTATGATCAGTAAGTTAATCTAATAGCCATCTCTAGATATTAATAAAAATAATCTTTAAATTAATTGAGAATTACCCAATAAATGTTAATGTCACCATTACATTCAAAATTAGAACTTTAGGAGGTTCCCGCAATTTGAAAACATCGCAATGTTTCT
>Ga0105050_10004663_pt1 | contig 18115 bp, 12 predicted proteins | sample FRY01_FD_78088 | JGI IMG/M metagenome (GOLD analysis project Ga0105050, IMG submission 78088) | Freshwater microbial communities from Lake Fryxell liftoff mats and glacier meltwater in Antarctica - FRY-01 | ecosystem: Environmental > Aquatic > Freshwater > Ice > Glacier meltwater ... | reverse complement strand
CGTTTCAACGTCTGCTGCCAAATCATTGGACGCAGGAGCGGATGCCTGCAAAAATCCACCGCCCTGTTCCGAGGTCGAAAGACCGAAATCGAACCTCACCCTTGCCACTAAAATCCAAGAAGACCCTCCTTGGAACGGAGGGTGAAGCAAAACTGCACGACCTCCTGCGTGGGAGGGTGAATTGTCCGGACTATGTTCCGACTTGAATGACTACCGTTTCATCAGGCCACCCAGAGGCCGAGACCATCGGCCTCATGTTTTTGATCTCATCAACTTAAAACGAAGGAATCCATCACCATGGTTCGAACACTTTCCACCATGTTGCCACTGGGCACACAAGCTCCTGATTTTTCACTCGTCGATACCGACGGAAAAATCATCTCACGCACGGACTTCACAGGAAAGAAGGGGCTTTTGGTCATCTTTCTTTGCAACCATTGCCCTTATGTAAAGCATATCGCGGATGAATTGAAAAAGATCGGCGACGAATGCCTTCAGCAGGGGATCGCGGTTGTGGGGATCAGCAGCAACGACGTGACCATGCATCCTGATGATTCGCCTGAGAAGATGAAAGAAGAAAAAGCGAGTCGCGGTTACGCGTTTCCTTATCTTTATGATCCGACACAGGAAGCGGCAAAGGCATATCACGCCGCCTGCACGCCTGATTTCTTTTTGTTCGATGGCGGGCACAAGCTCGTTTACCGAGGACAAATGGATGACAGTCGTCCGAAGACCGACAAGCCGGTAACGGGCAAAGATCTCCGCGCTGCCATCGCAGCGTTGCTTGCCGGCAAGCCGCCGCTTGAAACGCAGACGCCGAGTTTAGGCTGCAACATCAAGTGGTTCGAAGGCTCGGAGCCAAGCTACTTCAGTCCCGCGTAGTGACTACCGTATCACGGCTGTCTTCAAGACGTTGCGATACACACTAGCCACACCTTCACTCATCGCATAATCGCTAAACAAATCGGCGTGACGGCGATGAGCGGACTCGGCCAGGTCGTCCCAGTTCACGCTTCCCTCCATTAGCGACTGCATCTTGCTCGCCAAGCTTTCGGCAGAACCAGGCTCCGCAAGCAATCCATCCAATCCATCGCGAATCGCTTCCGGAGTTCCTTCAACTTTCGTTGCGATCACAGGCAGTGCCGAAGCCATCGCCTCCAGCACCACCATTGGTAAACCTTCGCCGAACAAACTTGGCAGCAACATCGCGTCCAGTTGAGCCAGGGTCTGCGGGACATCACTTTTGAAGCCCATCTGTTCGACAAATGGTCGGATCGAAAGAGCGTCGATTTTTGATTCGATCTTTCGGCGGTATTCATCCGTCTCATACGGACCGATGCAGCGAAGTTTCGCATCGAGCCCGCGTTGTCGCAGCATCGCAATCGCATCCAGTGCCACTTCAAGTCCTTTGCGAGGACGCATCAAGGCAACCATTCCGAATGTCCACTGCCCACCGACCGATGGATAACTCGCGCGATCGAATCGAATTCCAGGAACACCGTTTCTGACAACCGTCACCCGATCTTCGCTCGCGCCGTTGGCGATCAATTCTCGCCGGAGGCTGTTGGAGACCGTGATCAAGTGCGAACAAGATCGCAGCGACCACTTCTCAATGTTCGCATTGTGCCAATTCGTAAACCGTTTGGACGAATCGCGAGCCGTGGGGTTGTGAACGTGATAGACCCACGGCAATTTTGTCCGCTGCGCTACCAGCGCCGCAATCATGGCCGTCCGTGGTGTATGCGCGTGAAGCAGATCGTAGTGACCTTGCCGCACGGCTCGAGTGATCGAGGAGACGACCGAAAGATCAAAGCGATTTCGCATTGCAAAACGCGTCACTTTTCCCCATTCACCGCCCGCGGCATCGACCGCATCGGCAAACCGTCCTGGCTTGAGGCAGGCAAAATCGATTTGGACTCCGTAGCGTGGCAAGCATCGACCCAAATGCGATTGCACTCGTTCGGCGCCCGCGAAGTGCTCGCCGTTGACCAAATGGAACACTCGCTGCGTCACCACCGGTTTTGATGATTCGACTGACGGGACGACGAGGCCGTCGTGCAGCGTGGAAGGTGTCGCGACCCAGGGAAGCGGCAGTGTCGCCGCGGTGGGAAACCCGGACGACAAAGAAGTGGACGGATTTGTCGTGGGCATCGGTTCTAGACAACCTGCAGAAGCGGATAAGGCACGCGAAGCAGTCGGCGCAGTGACTACTTCTTCATGACTTATCTACCCCGCAGCTGCGATCCGCGCTGCCGTCTTTGGAAGCAACCGAGGAAAGGTTTCAACCCATGAGTCGACTTTGCCGGTTGCAACGCATTTATCGATTCTCACGCCGCACTTTGCTGTTTGAGCCTCGCCTTGCGCTTTGCTGTTCGCTTTGCATTTAGCTGGTTGGTATCGCTCTCCAGGCTTACGATGTTTCTTGGCACCTCACTGTTGAGATGCCACGGGCGATTTTGAGAGCATCGAGCTTATTTCGTTGCGATGCAGAACAGGTGTTGCTCACCGCGAATGAACAGTTCGTCATCCACCGGCGCTGGCGTGGCATCGACTGTCTCATTGACTGAGTTCTTTGCAACGACCTTTAACGTGGGAGAGTCTTCGATGACGACCGTTGTGCCATTGCGATCCGTCAAATAGACGTAACCGCCCGCTGCGATTGGCGACGCATAGGTGCTGTTGACTCCGTCAACGCGAGACGCGGGATAGTAAGGCTTACCGGTTGCGGCATCGACACAGGTCAACAAGCCCGACTTACCTTTGTAGAAATACAATCGGCCATCAGAAAGCAGCGGTGATGCCACGTCGGGCGTGTCACGATCGAGCGACCACGCAACGCTGGAAGTGCCTTCAATATCGCCCTTTCCATCAAGCCGAAACGCTCCCAAAAACGATCCGCGAAAGCCGCTGCCGACATAGACAAGCTTTCCATCGAAAACCGGTGTTGCCGCGGGACGTTCCGTCTGGCCACCACAACGCCATAGCTCTTTGCCGGTTTCAAGATCGTAGCTGCGGGCATTGGTTTGGCCATTCATCACGACTTGGCTTTGGTCACCATTCTTAACCACCAGTGGAGTCGCCCAGCAGGTCGGTTCATCACGGGGTGCTTGCCAGATGGTGCGACCCGTTTGCTTGTCGAGCGCGAACAAGAACGATGGTCCTTCATGGTCCCACGGCACCAGAATCTTGTCACCCGCGATGGTCGGTGAACTGCCTTCGCCAAAACCGTTGCGCGTCTTCATTTGGCCGAAGTCGTCACGCTTCCAGACGAGTTTTCCGTCCATTGTGTAGCAATACAAACCGCGAGAACCGAAGTGGGCGTAGACATGTTCGCCGTCGGTGCATGGGGATGCGGACGCGAACCCGTTCGTCGAATGGGTCTCTTGGTGAGGAGTCGCTTCGGTGGCTATGTTTTCCCAAAGCAGCTTTCCGTCCGAACGATTGAAGCACATGACGACGAAACGCAAGCGAGGCAGTGTTGCGTCGGCGCGGCTTCCTTCAATGGGAACAGCGGAAACGACAAACACGCGATCGTTCCAAATCACGGGCGAACCGGAACTGCGACCAGGAATGGCCACTTTCCATTTCACATTTTCAGTATCGCTCCATCGCGTCGGCGGATTTCCCGTGGGAGCGACTCCGTTGCCGGTTGGGCCTCGCCAGTGCGCCCAGTTGTCCGCGTTAGCGTTGTGGCACCATAAAACCAAAGACAGCAGAGTTGGGTAGTAGATTGTTTTGATCATGGAAAAGTTCGTGCTTCTTGATGGATGGGTACACTTTGATCCGCGACGTAAGTTGGCACCCGCGCCGCCGTCACCCCCAAACTGACTGAATTGACAACGACATGACGTCCCTTCACCGACAAAGTATATCCGAACGTTTAACGGGCGATGAATGGAAGCTCGTCTTGCTGCTGGCGACGATCAACTTTGCCCACATTCTTGATTTCGTAATCGTCATGCCGCTGGGCGACCAATTGCGGCACGAATTGGCAATCACACCCCGTCAATTTGGATACGTCGTCTCCGCTTATGGGATCACGGCCATGTTTGCCGGCATCGCGGCGGCCACGGTGATTGATCGATTTGACCGACGAAAAACGATGTTGGTTTCACTTGCCGCGTTCGTTCTTTCGACGGTTTACTGCGGATTGGCTCCCGATTATTCCCATTTGCTCGTCGCCCGCGGGCTCGCAGGTCTTTGTGGCGGTGTGGTGGCTTCAACGGTAATGGCGTTCATCGTCGACTTGATTCCTGACGGGCGGCGCGGGCGAGCGATCGGGGTGGTGACATCGTCGTTTGCGTTTGCTTCCACGATCGGACTTCCCATCGGCTTATCGCTCGCCAATTGGACGGGGCATTTCGGCACGCCCTTCCTCGCCATCGCGGGCTTAGGAGTCCTCGTTTGGTTTCTCACCGCCGGCCTGTTGCCATCGTTGCCCGGGGTACCCAAAGAACGACGTGTGGGACCGCTCACGATGTTGTCGACGGTGATGCGGCAAGCGAATCATCTGTGGTCGTTTGCGTTCATGATGGCGATGATTTTCGGCACTTTCATGATCGTTCCGTTCATCGCGCCTTACTTAGAAGCGAACTGTGGATTGTCACGAAACCATTTACCGATCATTTATGCCGTCGCGGGCGTCTGTTCATTGTTCGTAATGAACGTCAGCGGATGGTTGACGGATCGCTTTGGTGCTCGTCGCGTGTTTGTGATTGCGGCAAGTGCTGCCGTCGTGATGACGCTTGTCATTACAAACCTGCCGGTCGTCAGCCTCGCGGTTGCGGTATTGGTGACGAGTCTGTTTATGTCCGTCGCGTCAAGCCGAATGGTGCCGGCACAAGCGATGATGCTTCGATCCGCCGATCCGAAAGCTCGTGGTGCCTTTACCAGTTTAAATTCCGCGATGTCACATTTCGCGACCGGTGTCGGACCGTTGATCTCCGGAATGATTATCGGAGAACAATTTCCGGGCGGACCGTTAACCAATTACTGGCTCGCAGGTCTCGTGGCGGTCTGCTTCGGCATGCTCGCCATTGGCCTTTCGTTTTTACTGCGAGCACCATCCGTGACGGTGCTGTTTTCGCCAGACGCGGCGAGTGAGCAAGCTTAGGATCGAGCGGGAAATAAGGGTTAGGTCTCTTTTGTGCGAAGCACCCGAAGGGCCAGTTCCTGGCAAACGAGACCTGACCCTTATTTCCCGCTCATTGCTTAGGATTTTCAAGTCTGCCTCATGGGAAGGGACGAAACTCATTCGCGCAGACGGATATCACGAGAGGACAGAATTTGTACGCGGCAAGTGTGACTTTACTCTTCGTACTCGACCACGTTCAATTCTGGCTTCGCTTCCTTCAATTGATCGATGAGGTCGTAACCAATTTGAATATTTGAAACATTCAAGGAGGCGAGTTTTGGCAACTTGGCGAGTTGCAACAAACCTTCATCAGAGATTTGCGTTCCTGAAAGATTGAGGTTCTTTAGCTCCGCGAATTTCAATAGCGAAGGCACCGAGGCATCTGTTATCGACGTCGCCTTTAGATCCAATTCCTGCAACTTCGTTAATCCGGCGAGCGATTGCATGGCATCGTCATTCAATTTTGTCTCCCAGAAACCCAAGTAGATTAAGTCGTTCAATGCCGCCAACTTTTTCATCCCTTCGGGGCTCGCGATACGGCATTCGGCCATGTCGAGATACGTGACCGCGGGGAGCGAGGCGATGATGGCGAGGCCATCATCGTCCAAAGAGGTCCCTCGCAGTTCTAAACGATTAAGCTTTTTCAGATTCCTGATATGTTTAATCCCTTCCCCCGTCACGTCGGTGTCGCGAATGCGAAGGCGAGTGAGATTTGTCAAACCACTGATCGATGCCATGCCTTTATCGGTTAGCTTGGTGGCGTCCATTTGAATCGACTTTAGTGTTTTCATCTCGCCGATTATCCGCATCGATGCATCACCAATCGCGGTGCAGTAGTTGACGTTAAGCGATGTGAGCGGCAGCGCTTTCAAGTCTGCCAATCCAACATCGGTAACCTTCGATTTTTCGAGTTGAACATCCACAAGCGTCTTGATCGGGGCGAGATGTTTCATGCCCGCGTCCGAGATATTGGTGTTTCGCACGTCGATCGCGCGAAGCTTGGGAAGCGACGAAATGGCGGTCAAGTCCGAATCCGTCACCGGTGTCCGCCGCAACATCAACGCTTCCAACTTCGGTAATTTTCCGGCGGCCTTGAGCGTTTCCGAACCAATCGCGCTGTCCGTCAAATCGAGTCGCTTCAGCGTCGTCAGTGACGCGATCGCTCCCATGCCTTTGTCAGAAATTCCAGGCCCGGTGAAAATCGCGGATTGAACATTCGGCAGGCCAGCGAGGTGAACCAGCGAATCGGAGATATCAGACTGACTGGCAATGGAAAACTCGGTGACGGAGCCAGCGCTGTTTTTCTTGAACAGATAGCCCGCTTTGGCAAGTGCTTCGACAGCCGCTGCATCGTCTTTTGCGGGGCCAGCGTTGGGTATAGCAGGTTTGTTTTTTTTTGCAGTCGCAATCGGATCCGTCACAGTCGACTTTTGACATGCGGTGAACGTAACGAGCGATAGCAGCGAACAGAGTCCAACAAAAAGCAGTTCATTTCGGCGGGTTCGCACAGCAGTCTCAAAGTTTGTGAATGGCGGATGGGTCGCGTGAGTGTCGACCGGGAAATGTCAAGGTTAAAGCGGTGGCTCGTTTTTGGCAATCAAAACAGTTTCTTCGAGCAAGCGGGGCTTACTTTTCAACAAAAATCATGTTCAAGGTTGCGACGATGATCGTAAACGCGTTCAAGATCAGGTGCACAACCATGCAAGGCCCTAGGCGTCCCGTTTGGCGGTACAGATAACCGAGCGCGAGCGCAAGAAAAAACAACGGCACCGCGGCGCCGCCTTGTCCGAGATGCAAGGCTGCGAAGGTTATGCTACTCATGACGACAGGCCACCATGACCACCTCGTAATCTCTTCTGCATTCACGACGTCGGAAACGGGTTGAGCGTTTTGCAAATCTTGATTCGGTGCCAGATTCAACCGCCGCGTCAATTGCTCGGCACCGCCCTGAAGAAGACCGCGGAACGTGAACTCTTCGAAAAATGGGGTCCACAGAACGGTGGTGATCGCCAAGATTAATAATGACCAGCCTGTCGGTTGTGATCCAATGGTGTCGAGAACCGGGTGCTCGTACTTAATCCACATGTCGATCAAAGAGCTGATCAATAGGACCGGTGGCAAAACGAGAAATGCGGCCTTGGCTCCAAGCTTGACGTCCCCCATCGAAGGCCAAAAGCCGTAACGCTTCAATTGGCCTGGGGACGTCAGATTCATCCAAACCATCACGCTGATCACGGCCAGCGCACTGGCAACGCTGCTCATCAAAATAACGACCGTCATATCGCTGGCCGGAAGCTCTGACATCGTGAACGTACCGCCATCGATTCGTTCCGTCGTTTCCTGCGACATCCAACGCTGACCGACCGATTGAGCCGCACCGGTGCAGACAATGAATAGACCGAAGCTGACAAAGAACTCCGCCAACGTCCAAAACGGACGCGGTCGAGACATCGGCTCGACAATCGGTAGTCGTTTCGCAATCCGTGTTTTCGCTAACCAAATCCAAGCAACACCGCTGGCGATCAAAACGCAGATGAATAATGCGTCGACAACATTTCCAATCGAATCAAACATCAAACGCTGCCTTCGTTGGCACTTAGCACCCGCGTGGCGGCCAAAACGTAATCAAACCCTGAATAAACCGTAATGCCCATTGCGATCCACAGCGACCCGGTGCGTACCAAGTTCATTGAATCGCTTGAAGGAGTAACAACCAGACACATGAACACCGCCACGACAGCGATGCACTGAAACACCATCTTCCACTTCCCCAACCAGCTCGCTGAAAAATCTTTGCCTGAGCCTTCGATGATCCCTCGAAGGCTAGTGACCAAAAGTTCACGGGCCACCACCACGATCGCCATCCAAGCGGGCACCGCCGCATTTTCGATGGCGACAAGCGCGATGAACGCACCGCAAATGATGATCTTGTCGACGAAAGGATCGAAGATGCGGCCAAACTTGGTGACTTGGCCATATTTGCGAGCGTAATAACCGTCCATCCAATCGGTGCTTGCGGCAACCAGAAACGTTATCATCGACGCTAAGAACCATTTCTGATCGATCAACACAATGACGGCGATCGACAGAAAAAAGCGAATCGTCGTCAGAAAGTTGGGAATGTTCCAGACCGATGGCATCGCGGCCGCGGTCGATTCAGTAACGTCAGACGTTGAGTTACCAGGACTTTCAGTCCCAGAGCGTTGCGCGGTAGACATCGAAACCTGCGGATAAGACTCAACGTTCGCTTCAATGCCGTCGCATCGAATAATTCGGCGCATTCTAGCGACGAACGTTGAATCGTGAACCGTCACATCATGGTCTTCGCAAAACAAATCACGCGAGCGATTGCTTCCACGATTCGGACAATTCCGGCATCGCCATCAGCTCTGCGACCGCGTAACGGTCGGCTTCGCGGCCCAGCATGATGTCGTTCGCTCGCTGGATCGTCCAATTTGGATGCCGGCGTTCGATCAGCGTCATCGAGTCGTTGACGTTGATCATGCCTTCCCGCAAAACGCGAAAATACCATCCCGTACGCCCGGTCTTTGCCACTTGCTTAGTCAACGTCTTGTGCTTCCAGCGACGCGAAATCTTCCAGCACGGTTGACGTGGTTGGCTGATCTCCAAAATCACCGCCGTCGCTTCATGCTCACCAACGAAGTACCGGTCGCCGATGCAAACACTGCTTTCGGTTTGGGCGGAAATGGTCAGATTTTCTGCAAATGCACCGCATCCAAATGCGCTCCATCCGCAGTCGGAACCGTCGGGATCGGCGAAGTCGGATGATGAAAGCTCCGCCGACCAAGCCGGATAATGCTCCGCGGAATAGCCTAAAACCGCCTTGTCGACGCCGCCGTGGTGCTTCATGTCCGCAGTCTCATCGTCGTCGATTCCCAGCCAATGAACGTGAACCGGTCCGGAAACGGGAAACTTGTAGAACGCCGTTGTCCAACGCAGGCTCATGGAATCTGACGATGTCGATTCCCCTTCCGTGCGGATTCGCCCAACTTGAATGCTTGCGATTGCGGCTGGCATCTTTTCGGTCCGTTAAATAGAAAGATTACTCACCAATGATGAGCCTTGCGTAAGTGTCTGTCAAATAGAGGTTTGCGAACCCTGGCCGTCATTGCTGGGCCGTTGTGAAACCCTGGTAAAACCGCTAGAATCTCGGTCTCGCATCGATGCGACTCAATCCCCCGCTTGCGGCCCTCTTGTTCAGGCAAACGACACTTGTCTTCCGACGGAAATAACAACGGCAACTCTGGAACTGGCGACATTCCTGGCCCTGGTGCCCTGCCCCCAGAAGATGGTGGCCTTGGCAATGGTGATCCTGGCGCCGGCAATCGATTCGGGTATCGCGGAGCCGGTGCTCTGCGAATGATCGATTTGCCGATCGAGGAGGAACTTCGCGAAAGCTACTTGACTTACGCGATGAGCGTGATCGTCAGTCGCGCGTTGCCTGACGTCCGTGACGGCTTGAAGCCCAGCCAACGGCGAATTCTCGTTGCGATGAACGACTTGAACCTCGGACCAGGTGCGAAGCGAGTCAAATGCGCAAAAATCTCCGGCGATACGTCCGGTAATTATCACCCGCACGGCGAATCGGTCATTTATCCGACGCTCGTTCGCATGGCCCAAGAATGGAATATGCGGAGCCTGCTGATCGACAAGCAGGGGAACTTCGGCAGCGTTGCCGGTTTGCCTCCGGCGGCGATGCGATACACGGAGGCCCGCCTCAGCCCCGTCGCATCGATGATGCTTGACGATCTGAAGCTGGACACCGTCGATTACATTCCGACTTACGACGAAGTTCGCACGGAGCCAACGGTCTTGCCGAGCAGGTTCCCCAACCTGTTGATTAACGGCACCAGCGGTATCGCGGTCGGTATGGCGACCAGCATTCCGCCGCATAATCCGACGGAAGTTTGCAACGCGCTGATCCGTTTGGTTGATGATCCCGACGTGTCGATTGAAGAGTTGATGGAGATCATCCCAGGGCCCGACTTCCCGACAGGTGGTATTATCTGCGGCCGCGCAGGGATTCGCCGTGGTTACAGGACTGGTCGCAGCACGATTGTGGTTCGCGCGAAGTGCGCGATCGAAGAGATGAAGGGGAATCGGTCCCGCATCGTCGTGACTGAAATTCCTTATCAGCAATATCGTGACCGCGTCATCGAACGGATCGCTGCCCTGGTCAACGAAGAGAGAATCAAAGGCATCTCCGCGATTCGCGACGAGAGCGATTTGAAGGAACCCGTTCGGCTTGTCATCGAGCTGAAGCGTGATGGTGACCCCGACGTCATCCTTAACCAGCTTTACCAGTTCTCACCGCTGCAGGACACGTTCTCCGTCATCTTGCTCGCGCTTGTTGACGGCAAGCCGCGAGAATTGACGATCAAGGAGATGCTGCAGGAGTTCATTCGGCACCGCGTCACGGTGATTCGCCGCCGAACCACTTTCCTGCTCGCTCGCGCCCGCCGCCGAAAACATACCGTCGAAGGTTTGCTGCTTGCGCTTGCCAATATAGATGAAGTCATTCGCACGATTCGCGCCAGCCGAACGCAGGCAGAAGCCAAGATTGGCATCATGGCGATCCAGTGCCCCTCGTCTTTGATGCAGCGAGCCCTGGGCGATAGCGGTTTCAACCAATTCGTATCCGAGCGCGGCGCCTCGGAAGCTTACACGCTAACCAGCGTCCAAGCGGATGCGATTCTGCGAATGACGCTCGGCCAATTGGTCAACCTGGAACAAGAGAAACTGTCCGACGAGCATGCTCAGTTGCTGGTCGAGATTCTCGATTACCTTGATATTCTCGCAGATCAAACACGCATCTACGGAATCATCCGAGAGGATCTGGAAGAGATCAAACGCCGATTCGGCGATGCACGTCGAACGGAAATTAGCTTTGAAGAAGTCGGCAATATCGATCTCGAAGACCTGATCACCGAAGAAACGATGGTCGTCTCGATCAGCCATCGCGGTTACATCAAACGAACTCCTTCAAGCGTGTACAACACGCAGCGCCGCGGTGGCAAAGGCATGAAGGGTGCAAAGACGGATGAAGAAGATCCGATTCAGCACCTCTTCGTCGCCAGCACGCACGCTTATTTGTTGTTCCTCACCACGACCGGCAAAGTGCGTTGGCAAAAAGTTTATGACTTGCCGCAACTGGGTCGCGAAAGCAAAGGCCGTGCAATCGTCAATTTGCTCAACCTTGAAGAAGGCGAGCAAATTGCCCAGTGCCTCGCGGTTCGTGATTTCAACCAACCTGGCCACTTCGTCATGATGGCGACAAAGGATGGACTGGTAAAGAAAACGCCGCTTGAACAATACAGCCGACCGAAGAAGGGCGGCATCATCGCAATCAAGCTTCGCGAAGGTGATGCGTTGATCGATGCCGCCGTGGTGGGACCTGACAACGAAGTTGTCTTGGTAACCAGCAGCGGGATGGCGATTCGGTTCAATGAAAGCGACGCCCGTCCGATGGGCCGAAATACGTCGGGCGTCAAAGGCATTCGATTATCCAAGGACGACAGCATCGTCGGTATGGTCGTCGCCGATCCCGATGCGACGCTGCTTACCGTTTGCGAAAAAGGTTACGGAAAACGAACCTTCTTCGGACCCAATGCCGTCGTCGAGGGACCACCACCGACTGACGATGAAGAAGGTGCAATCGCAACCGGACCTGTTGCTGAAACGGTTGAGGAATCGGGAGATGAATCAACTTCAAGTTCCGCTCGTTATCGAACCCAACGCCGAGGCGGCAAGGGCGTTCGCGACATCCGCACCAGTGCTCGAAACGGCAAAGTGATCTCGATCGCCCGCGTGACCAGCGGCGATGAAATCTTCATGATGACCGCCAAGGGAAAGATCCAGCGAATCAAGGCTGACGACATCAACATCATCGGTCGTAATACGCAAGGTGTTCGCATCATGAACGTCGACGAAGGTGATAGCCTTATCGCCGTCGTCCGCGTCCCACCTGAGGATAATGCCGAAGTGATCGAAACCGGCGACGGTGTGATCGGGGACCGTGTATTGGGCGACACTGTGCTCGGGAATGTTGTGACGAGCGAAGTCGTGATTGACGATCTGGTTTCCGATGAAGAAGGTTACGACGACGGAGGTTCCGCTGAAGATGAGACCTCAGCCGAGTGATGAGACCTCAGCCGAGTGATGAGACCTCAGCCGAGTGATGAGACCTCAGCGACTTGATCATTGAAGTGCGGACCAAACGTGGTCCGCACTGTAATCAAGACGTGCACGACGTCTTCGGCTAGTTCTGGACATGGCCAACAAGCTCACCAATTTATCATGAAGGTGAGCCGGCACTGTTGAGCCTCTCGGTCACACTCAACAGCGAACGCGGTGAAGGGCAAGCCGTTTAAAATGTCGGCTTGAAACTGTCATCCGACCTCCTCGCGTCCACTTTTATGATGAACCCGAAAAGTACTTTTACCGCGCAACCATGGGACGTGTCGGAGAGTAGAGACAACAATCCGCGGGACAAACATCGTGCCAAGGCCCCAGTTCACCCAGTGCCGGACGAGTCGTGGCCAAGCCGATTCGCTCTTGAACCAGTTCGCGAATCATTTGAACAAACCGCGGATGGGTTCCGACGGTCTTTGAACGAGCCATGCTGATGCCGCGTTGTTCGCACAACTGCGCGGCCTCTTCATCGAGATCGAACATGACTTCCATGTGATCGCTCACAAAACCGATCGGTACGATGACCACTTTCTCTAACCGCTGCGTGTCATCAAGTTCTTCGATCGCATCGCAGATATCCGGTTCAAGCCAGGGTTGCTGCGGCGGGCCACTGCGACTTTGAAAAACCAAACGCCACTGAGCTGCACCGGCCGATTCAGCGACGAGTCGGCAGGCTTCGCGGAGCTGCTTTTCATAGTTGCAGTTATCCGCCATCGAATTCGGGATGCTGTGCGCCGTAAATAATACAGGCGTTGAGGAGTCTCCACCGATCGACGCGGTTGCCCCACGCACGTTTTCCGCCATCGGTTCAATGAAACCAGGATGGTTGAAACCCATGCGCAGCTTATCGACGTGCGGAGCGTCGGGGCCGACTTCTTCGCGAGCGGCAATGATGTTCTCTCGATATTGGCGGCAACCGCTGTAGCAACTGAACATGCTGGTGAAAAACGCAATCGTGCGTTTGCACCCGTCATCTCGCATTTGACGAAGCGTGTCCGCGAACATCGGATTCCAGTTGCGATTGCCCCAGTAAACTGGCAAGTTCACCCCGCTGGCCCCGAATTCGGATTTGATGGCAGCAAGCAGATTGAGATTCTGTTCGTTGATGGGGCTGATGCCGCCGAAGTGGCTGTAATGTTCCGCCACCTCCAGCATTCGTTCTCGGGGCACATTTTTTCCCCGGAGAACATTTTCGAGGAACGGCATCACATCATCGGGCCCTTCAGGACCTCCGAACGAAACGAGCAAAAAAGAATCGTAAGGAACGTTATCACCAACCATCGTTTACCCAGTTTCCTGTAAGCCTGCGAATTCATTTTACAGCGCCAATCGTTAGCGGCTTTTCAACGGCGAAAGGCGACCAACGTAACTTCTTCAGATGAAAAGATGCCCGTGAGAATCTTACCGCATCTTAGGGCTTATCGACCGCGAGTTTGCGAAAATAAGCCTCAATCGCTTCACGATAGTGAGTTGGCAAGTCTCGGCTGATCTGCTGGAGCGCTTCTTCACGTTCCGCCGGTGGCAAGTTTCCCCAACCGTCTCGATCACCGATTTTTTTACGATCAACATCGCCTTGGCCATTGGCACCTGCGATGCGGCTATCGTCCATCGGTTGGCCTTGGCCGCCATTGCTTTGGCCTTGGCCCTGCTGAGCTTGCTGCTGCTGCTGCTGTTGCTGTTGCTGTTGCTGTTTTTGTTGTTCTTCCATCTTCTCGATCAGCTTGGACAGCTTATCAATGATGGTTTGTTCTCGCTTGCGAACCTCCTCGTTTGCTCGTCCTAAGTCCAGTCTCCGGGTCACATCGGTCATCAGCCGTGAAATTTCGTCCAGCGAGTCTTCTTTCAGCGGCTTGATGTCGTCAACCATCAGGTGTGCCGTTCGAACAAACCGTACCGGTGACGCGGCTTCGTTTTCTAGCAACCGGCGAAGATCGGCAAGCGATTCCGTTTTCATCAAAAGTGAATGCCTGCACACGGCCCGGTAAAACATCACCGAAGCGGGATCAACGCAATCGGATGCCTCGACCGAGTCGAACACGGGCAGGGCTTCGTCATAAAGACGCTCGCGAACCATTTCACGGGCAAGCCAAGTTCTCACCGAAGCCGTGATTGCCGCGGGCATGGTATCCGATCCAGCGGAGAGCCAACCTGATGATTCGAGCACCGAAGCCGCTTCCATCAAACTTCCCTCGGCCGACTTCAGCAACTTGTCAATTTCAGGAATCGCCGTCGCAATGCTTTGCACGAAGGCGGTCAAGGGATCGATGTCGTCCGCTTCGACCCACTGTGTCCAGAGATCAACAGCGGCATCAGCTTTTTCGGGCGCAACGCCGTTTTGGTCGAGTGAACTGCGAATCGTTTCAATGATTTCGGCATTTGTTGGCGATTGCCAAGAAGCACGTTTCGATAGTGGATCGTTCGCCTGCGCCGCCGATGGGGCGGAAAGCAAAAACGCGAGCCAAGCAACAACCATCGCCATCGAAATCGTTCTTACCATGCCATCACGTTCCTATTTTTCACTGATTGCGTTTCAGCACCAGATCGCGAGTGATTCGATACAGTTTACTCTGTCGGTCTGACAAGTCTCTTAGCAGGGGAATGACGTCATCGGTTCCCGAAGGTTCCTGGTTGATGATGTCAGCATACCTTTCGGTCGTCGACTTGATTCGCGTTTCCATCGTGCGAATCAATTTTAGCTCGGCGATTTGTTCGACAAGTGGCTGTTCGCCCTGTTCGCCACCGCTCTTCTGGCCACCTTGCTGTTGTTCTTCCTGCTTTTTCTTTTCCAAATCACGCTGGGCTTGTTGGAGGGCACTGATCATTTCCTCCAGTGCCGCCAAGATGTCATCTTGAATGCCGGTCGTGACAAGGTCGATCTTTGTCGCCGCCAAACGTTCAGCCACACGCTGCATATCGCCACGAATCTGTGCCATGACCTCGGGAAACGCGACACTCGTGCCTTCTTCACGAAGCAAAAGCATCGCGCGATCCGCTTCCATCACGATCTTCTTTTCTTCAAAAGCGAGATTCCCAGACTTCAGGTCAACTTGCCGATCACGCTGGGCTTCCGGAATCGCGGCAAGTGCCTTGGTTTCGTCGAGCACCTTGCCTTGCATTTGAGCCATTTTTCGCAGGCGGGATTCAAGCCGCGCGAGTTCTCGTTGCATCTCTTCTTCGCGAAGCTGACGCAGGATTTTTTCCAGACGATCGATCGCGGCACGAAGGTTCTCTTCCGCTTTCTTCTGCTCTTCTACCGCTTCATTGCGTTTCGCTTCATCGAGTTGTTTTTCAGCTTCTCGCATCTGCTTGATCGCTTTTTCGAGTTGCGATTGAGCTTCTTGCTCAGGCGACTTGGGCTGTGGCTGCTGCTTCTGTTGTTCAGACTGCTGGCCTTGCTCGCCCTGTTTACCCTGCGGAGATGGTTCGCTCTTCTCGCCCTCTGGCTGCGATTCACTTTCCGAAGGCTTGCTGTCGGATGGCTTGCTTTCCGATGGTTTGCCGTCGGCTTGTTTTGATTCGGCTTCTTTTGATTCGGCTTCTTTTGATTCGGCTTCTTTTGATTCGGCTTCTTTTGATTCGGCTTCTTTTGATTCGGCTTCTTTTGATTCGCCGTTTGGCGGCTCGCTCGATTCTTTCGGCTCGCCTTCCTTTGAGTCGCTCTCCTTCGGCTCTCCTTCGGAAGGTTTCATCTCGCCCGATTTAGGATCGGATGGCTTCGACTCCTCAGATTTCTTTTCGCCTGATTTACTTTCCGCAGATTCGCCTTCCTTGCTGTCTGCGTCTTTCTCTTCTTCGCTCTTCAGATCGTCGTTGACCTTTTCCGAGCGATCGCTGATTTGCTCTTGTTCCTTGCCAACGTCCTCTAAGTCCGCACCGTTTTCAGTCCTGGCTCGCGTGCTTCGCTGCAGTCGTTCGACGACTTTCAATTCTTTGATCATGTTGGCGATCCGTTTTTTCTCGTCACGGATTCGCTGGGGACGATCTTCGCTAAGCAGAAGCGTTAGCAGCTTGTCGAGTCCTTCTTTCGCGGCACCCTGGTTTTCGATCGCGTTGGCAAATTTTTCAGACTTCAGTGAATCGCTTGCCGCGACTAATTTTTCGAGCACGAAGGTGTCACGACTTTGGCGAGCAGCTCGGCGCAACAATGCCGCGCGTTCTGGATTCTCCTCCGCCTCCACATCGGCCAATCGAAGTAGCAATTCTTCGAGGCGACGATAGCGTTCGGTAACTTCATTTTGCTTATCCGCGAGAAGCGGAGTTGCCGGTGCGCCTGCGTCTTGGGCGCGGACCGAGGCGAGAGAGATCACGGAACCTAGAACAATGATAGCGAGCAGCAGGATTCGCGAGACGACGCTCAAAGGCCGCATCAAGCGACGTCGAGGATTCCAGGACGACCGTTCAAACATTTCCATTAAGTCGTTCTCATCTTCAGATTGCGATTTTGCACCGTTAGCACTGCCCCAAAATTGTAGAGCAGTTGTCCCCACGGTTAACGGGACAAGCATCCGTTAAGAAATCGATACCACGAATTCTCCTCAAGAGCAGTTTAGTCTTCAAATAGACCCCGGGTCCGCTGGGTTCGTTCCTTCTTCGTTTCTTCAATCAGACTATCTTGGCTGTCAATCAACTCTCGTACCATATCAAGAATCTCGTTGTAGCTTTCCAAGTCCAACATTTTTTCTAGCACGGCAGTAAGTTGAATCAGCACATCCTCTGCCGTTTGTACCGCTTGGGCTGACTTTTCCGACACAGCCGCTGATGTCGTTGCTAGCGTTTCGATTTCGCCGATTTCCACGCGTAACTTTGTTAAAACCCCCGCGACGATCGATCGGAGTGGATCACGGACGCCTTGCCCGATCCGTTCGCTGCGGTCGACCGAATCAACGCGATTGTTTTGCATTTCGACGAGAAGATCGTCGAGCGATTCGGCAATGCCGCTCAGCTCGTCGCTCGTTTTTGTGGCTTGCAAGCCGTTTTGTTGAGCACGAAGCCGCAGGATCTGCTGTTGGCGATTTTTATTATTCTCGCCTGGACTCTCAGCTTCGGACTCTTCGGTTGCGGCCGCGATTGCTGGATCGGTGGCGGCGCTAGCTGCCTCTCGACGAAGAAGATCGAGTGAATCCCGCAGTCCTCGCGTTTCATCGATCGACTGTTCAAGCCTCGCCCGCAGCGCCAGCTCGCGACGCTCCAGCAACATCAGCAGCCGCTCCGCCGTCACGACTTCGAGACGGAACAATTCGCTTTTAATCCGATGCTCACCCACCAGATCATAATTGTCCGACACTTCGCCGAAAACGTTGATGGCTGCGGAGATATCTTTTGCTTCGGGATTGGGAACGATGAAGCGGTTTGCCTCCGACATTTCACGAAGGTCGATCGTCAGCGAAAAGTTGCCGTCTCGATCCAGTACGATCGGCTCCGTCGCGATGCTGCCGGGTTCCGGTGTTTCAAGTTTCGCGACACCGCCTTCGGTGGGCTCAACCGTTGCATCATCCGCGGTAAGAGTGGTGACCGCTGCGATTTCAACCTTGGCTTCGTCGATGCCATAGTCGTCGCTTGCCTTGCCGGTGATCGGTATTTTGGCAATCGGTGTGACGGCAGTCCCGATGCCGCGAAGGCGCATTTCAACATCGGGCGCATCGTCGATGACCACGCCAAGGAAGTATCGATAAGGAAGCTGTGCCGTAATGCCTGTTTCGTCCTCCGGAACCACAACGATCGTCGCCGGTTCTCGCATGTTAAGAATTGCGACGCTGAACCCCATCGAGT
>Ga0105050_10004662_pt1 | contig 18121 bp, 18 predicted proteins | sample FRY01_FD_78088 | JGI IMG/M metagenome (GOLD analysis project Ga0105050, IMG submission 78088) | Freshwater microbial communities from Lake Fryxell liftoff mats and glacier meltwater in Antarctica - FRY-01 | ecosystem: Environmental > Aquatic > Freshwater > Ice > Glacier meltwater ... | reverse complement strand
TGGCTTGCGAACCGACTTTCAGGGTGAGCTTTTCCCCGGATCTGCGGCCTTGTTGGGCATTGCCGACAGTCTTGTTGAACTGAAGGGTGTTTGCGATTGTGGGCGCAAAGCGACGATGAACCTGCGTGTAGATGAATTGGGTAAAGCCGTAAACGATGGCGCGCAGACCGAAATTGGCGGGGACGACCGCTATGTTGCCATGTGTCGTAAACATTTCACGCTGGCGCACGCTGGCGCCTGATTTTCATTTGGCGTTCAGGTCGTTGCGATTATCGTTCCGCCATGAAGAGAATTGTCATCAGCATCATATTGGCAGCGGTTACCGTAGCCAACCCGGTTTCGGCCAAGCCGTTTCCCCCGCACATATGGCCCGACCTCGGAGTTGAAGCGCAGATCCTGTTCCCGAACCAAGGCGCAATTCGCAATTTTGAAACTGACGGTAATGATGGTCTCTGGCTGGAAGACCGTCAGCGGCGCTGGTATTATGCCGAAATTGCGGGGGGCTGTCAGGAGTTGAACTTTGCGCAGGCCATTGGGTTCGACACCCTTGGTTCGCCCCGCTTTGATAGGTTTAGCGCGATTATCGTGGATGGCGAACGCTGCCTAGTGAGCAGTCTGGTCACTTCAGATAAGCCATTGCCGCGTAAGGAACGCCTGAAACTCCGGGAAGATATCAAAGCCAAGGGCAGGGACGTGGTCGCGCCTTCAAATTGACTTGTATGGGTTCAGGTCTAAAGCGCAAACAATGCATGGCTGGATCATTCTCAATAAACCCTTAGGGCTTGGTTCAACGCAGGCGGTTGCCGCCGTAAAGCGCAACTTACGCGAGGCTGGCTTTGGCAAAATCAAGGTGGGCCATGGTGGCACGCTTGATCCGCTAGCAACTGGAGTCCTGCCAATCGCGCTGGGGGAGGCGACTAAGTTGTGCGGGCGGATGTTGGATGCGTCCAAGACATATGACTTCACCATCTGCTTCGGTACCCAAACCAGCGGACTCGACGCTGAGGGGGAGGTTGTCGCAATGGCAGATTATCGACCCACGCTTGGTCAAGTTGAAGCCGTTCTCAGCCAGTTTATTGGACCAATTGAGCAAATTCCTCCAGCTTATTCCGCGATCAAAATTGATGGCAAACGTGCCTATGACAGGGCGAGGGCGGGCGAGGATGTTGAGATGGTCGCAAGATCCGTGACTGTTTATGCGCTTTCCATTCAGTACGCGGACCCAGTTTTGCCGGATGGCGCGTTTCTCAAATCGGTCACATTATCTGCCGACGTGTCGAAAGGCACTTATATTCGCAGCCTCGCGCGCGACATTGCCTTTGCCGTCGGCACGGTCGGCCACGTCACGATGCTCCACCGAACACGCGCGGGTCCCTTCAACTTGGAAAGTGCGATTTCGCTAGACAAACTCAACGCATTCGGCCAAGGCGCGGCCCAAGAAGACGTTATCTTGCCGATAGAGGCAGGGCTGGTCGACATCCCGGCTCTTGATCTCTCCCCGGAACAGGCAAGGGCGATCCAACAGGGTCGCGTCTTGACCGGGATTGCCATGAAAGATGGGCTACATTGGGCGAGGGGCGCAGATTTGCGGCCTATTGCATTAGTGGAGAACATCGACGGGGAATTAAAAACCGTCCGTGGCTTTAATCTAACTTTATGATGTTCGAAGGAAAAATATGTCAATTACTGCAGAACGCAAAGCCCAGGTCATCAAAGAGCACGCTCGCGAGCCTAACGATACCGGATCACCAGAGGTGCAGGTCGCAATCATTACCGACCGGATCAACACTCTGACGGCGCATTTCAAAGACCACCACAAGGACAATCATTCGCGTCGTGGTCTACTTCAGATGGTAAACAAGCGTCGTTCGCTTCTTGATTACCTGAAGAAAATCGACGGCGAGCGTTATGTCGCCCTCATCGCGAAGCTCGGTCTTCGTAAATAAAAAATCACAAAGCGGCCTCATACGGGGCCGCTTTTTGCATGGGGTGCGCCAAAATAAACGGGTAAACATGATCCGTTTGGGCACATCACCACACTGTTGACGGGTCCGGCAATGAGGCTGGGCTGTCATAAGGGGCTCGAAATGCCCTGACCGTTTGCGGATCGGATCATCCGCTCAATTGAGGCCCCGCATTGCATAGGGCGTGTGGGACAAAGGAAATTCTATGTTTAATACGAAAACTGTATCAATCGAGTTGGGCGGACAAACCCTGACACTCGAAACGGGCAAAGTTGCCCGTCAAGCTGATGGCGCCGTTATGGCATCACTCGGCGAAACTGTTGTTCTTTGCGCGGTCACTGCGGCGAAGTCAGTAAAGGACGGTCAGGACTTCTTTCCATTGACTGTCCACTACCAGGAAAAATATTCGGCAGCTGGCCGCATCCCCGGTGGCTTCTTCAAGCGGGAACGTGGCGCGACTGAGAAGGAAACTTTGGTTTCGCGTTTGATCGATCGGCCGTTGCGCCCACTATTCCCAGAGGGTTTTTATAACGAGATTAACTGTATAGCTCAGGTTCTTAGCTATGATGGCGAGAATGAGCCCGATATCCTCGCGCTTGTCGCTGCTTCGGCGGCGATGACCATTTCGGGCGTTCCGTTCATGGGCCCCATCGGCGCAGCGCGCGTGGGTTACCTGAATGGCGAATATATCCTGAACCCCACCGACGAGCAGGTTGCCGAAGGCGACCTCGACCTGATTGTAGCAGCGACTTATGACGCCGTAATGATGGTCGAATCCGAAGCGAATGAGCTTTCGGAAGAAATCATGCTCGGCGCCGTCCTGTTCGCGCATGACGCCTGTAAGGAAGTCGTAAAAGCGATCATCAAGCTGGCCGAACAAGCCGCTAAGGAGCCTTGGACCATGGCGGAGCAGGCTGACCTGTCGGCTGCTAAGGACAAGCTGAAGAAGCTGATCGGCAAGGACATTGCGGCTGCCTACAAGCTGACCGACAAGTCGGAGCGTAGCAACGCCCTGAACGCGGCCCGTGCAAAGGCGAAGGAAGCCTTCACCGACGCCGCGCCGCAGGATCAACTTGCTGCTGGCAAGCTGATGAAGAAGCTGGAAGCCGAAATCGTCCGTGGCGCCATCCTGAAGGACGGCACGCGTATCGATGGACGCACCACCACGCAGATTCGCCCAATCGTCGGCGAAACGCATTTCTTGCCACGCGCACATGGTTCCGCCCTGTTCACGCGCGGCGAGACACAGACCATCGCAACCTGCACCTTGGGCACCAAGGACGCAGAGCAGATGATCGACGGCCTTGGTGGCCTGCATTATGAGCATTTCATGCTGCATTATAACTTCCCGCCCTACAGCGTGGGTGAAGTCGGCCGCTTCGGCGCACCAAGCCGCCGCGATATCGGCCATGGTAAGTTGGCATGGCGCGCACTGCATGCCGTGCTCCCTACCAAGGAAGATTTCCCGTACACAATCCGTATCACCAGCGACATTACCGAATCCAACGGTTCGTCGTCGATGGCGTCGGTTTGCGGCGGTTCGCTCGCCATGATGGACGCAGGCGTTCCACTGAAGCGTCCTGTTTCGGGTATCGCCATGGGCCTTATCCTTGAAGGAAAGGATTTCGCGATCCTGTCCGACATCTTGGGTGATGAAGATCATCTGGGCGACATGGATTTCAAGGTAGCCGGTACTTCCGAAGGCATCACCACGATGCAGATGGACATCAAGATTGCCGGCATTACCCGCGAAATCTTTGAAGCTGCATTGAACCAGGCCAAGGAAGGCCGCGCGCACATCCTGGGCGAAATGGCCAAGGCATTGGGTGAAGCCCGTTCGGAACTGAGTGCACACGCACCGCGTATCGAAACGATGCAAATCGACAAAGCCAAGATCCGTGACATCATCGGCACCGGCGGCAAGGTTATTCGCGAAATCGTCGCGACAACCGGCGCAAAGGTCGACATTGATGACGAAGGTCTCATCAAGATTTCGTCGAGCGACCTCACGCAGATCGAAGCCGCTCGCAAGTGGATTTCGGGCATCGTTGAAGAAGCTGAAGTCGGCAAGGTGTACGACGGTAAAGTCGTCAACATCGTTGATTTCGGTGCATTCGTGAACTTCATGGGTGGCAAAGACGGCCTCGTGCACGTCAGCGAAATGCGCAACGAGCGCGTTGAAAAGCCAACCGACGTTGTCAGCGAAGGCATGGACGTAAAGGTAAAGGTTCTTGAAATCGACCCGCGCGGCAAGGTTCGCCTGTCGATGCGCGTTGTGGATCAGGAAACCGGCGCCGAACTGGAAGACACACGCCCGCCCCGTGAAAAGAGCGAGCGTAGCGAACGTGGCCCGCGCCGTGAAGGCGGCGGTGGCGGCGGTGGACGTGGCGAAGGCCGCGGCGATCGCGGTCCGCGTCAAGATCGTTCAGAAGGCGGAGACAAGGGCAGCAACGGCGGGGGCGATCCCGACCACGTGCCAGCGTTCCTGAAAGACTAATTACAGCACCGCAAAGGTGAGGAGAGGAAAGGGGTCGCTTCGGCGGCCCCTTTTTTGTTTTTGGGGCAGGGTGCTCCCACTCCGTTCGTGGCGAGCGCAGTCGAGACACCGCGCAGTATTGATAAGCCTCTCGACTACGCTCGAGGCGAACGGGAAACGAGGTTATTCGTGCCTTTGTGTCTTCATGCCAGAATTTTCGGCGCTCGATGATAAATCGCGCGACGCTAACGTTCAGACCTGCATTGCACTTGGAAAGCGCGGCGAAGTGCCGCTAACAAGCCCAAGGCAACGCTGCCTTGTCCCCTTCACCGAAAAATCGGCGCTTGTGATGTGCTTGGCCGGGACAGTTCATCCCCGATACAGGCAGGCTTGCTCACATTCCGCGCGCCTTTATCGACGACGGCCTTGCAAAATGCTTGGCGGGGGGGCGAAGATTATCTAGGGAAAGTCTATGAACAACAAAATCCTTATGCCCGTGGCGGTTTTGGCCGCATCTTCCATGCTTTCCGGCTGCGCTATGCTTGGCCTTGGCGGCGGCGGTGCGAAGCCCGGCAGCAACACCCGTTATGTCGCGCGGGACGTCAACACGCTCTATGCTGCGGCGAAGGACAAGCTTGATGCCAAGCAATATGAGGTTGCGGCGGCATTGTTTGACGAGGTCGAGCGCCAGCATCCTTATTCGCCATGGGCGCGCCGTGCGCAGCTGATGAGTGCGTTTAGCTATTATATGGCGCAGAAATATAATGAGTCGATTCAGTCATCGCGCCGGTTCCTGTCGATTCATCCGGGCAACAAAGACGCGCCTTATGCGTATTATCTGGTTGCTTTGTCTTATTATGAACAGATCAGCGACGTGACGCGTGACCAGAAGATTTCGGAGCAGGCATTGGCCGCTTTGGGTGAAGTGCAGCGTCGTTACCCCAATTCGCGTTATGCGTCGGATGCCACGTTGAAGATTGACCTTGTGCGTGACCATCTTGCGGGCAAGGAAATGGAAATCGGCCGCTTTTACCAGCGTCGTGCGCTGTGGTTGGCCTCATCGCTGCGCTTTCGCGAAGTGGTCGAGAAATATGACACCACGACGCATGCGCCCGAAGCCTTATACCGCCTGACCGAAAGCTATCTGGCGATGGGTGTGCCCGAAGAAGCGAAGAAGGCGGCTGCCGTTCTGGGTGCGAATTACCCCGGCAGCGAATGGTACGCCCGCGCATATAATCTGATGCAGAAGCACGCGCCAGCAGCGTGATGCCATGCTAACGGGCGGTACATGTTAACGGGGTTGGCGATCCGCGACGTTGTGCTGATCGAGGCACTCGACCTGGAATTTGCCGGCGGCCTTGGTGTGCTTACGGGTGAAACGGGTGCTGGAAAATCGATTTTGCTAGACGCGCTTGGCCTTGCGCTCGGTGCGCGCGCCGATAGCGGACTTGTCCGTTCGGGTGCCGAAAAGGCGCAAGTTACCGCAAGTTTCGAAGCGCCAGCCCAAATTGCCGCTTTGCTGGCGGAAAACGATATTGATATTGGTGCCGGAGAGCCGCTGATCATCCGCCGATCGGTCAAGGCCGATGGTGGGAGTAAGGCCTTCATCAATGATCAGCCATGCTCTGCCGCGCTGTTGCGTGATGTGGGGGCGGTTTTGGTGGAGATCCACGGACAGCATGATGACCGCGGCATGTTGAACCCGCGCGGGCATAGGGCTTTGCTGGATGCGTTTGGGCGCGGTGACACCGCCTCGGTCGCGGCGAACTTTGCCGCATGGCAGGATGCCAAGCGTCGCCTCGATGCCGCGCGTGAGGCGCTTGAGAATGCAGCGCGCGACCAAGAGTGGCTGGAGCATGCGGTGGCGGAACTCAATGCCTTTCAACCGCAGCCGGGCGAAGAGGAGCAATTGGCGGGTGAACGGTCGGACATGCAAAAAGGCGAACGCATATCCGAGGATTTGAAATCGGTTCTGGAAAGCTTTGAAGGACCGAAAAGCGGTCTTGCGCTCATCCGTGGCGCGGCGCGTAAACTTGACCGGCTCGCCGATGCCCACCCATTATTGTCCGAAGCTTTGACAGCGCTGGACCGCGCCGTCATTGAGGCGAGCGAGGCCGAAGACAAGCTCCACGCCGCCGCGCGCGCGATTGAGTTCGAGCCAGCGCGGCTTGACGAAATCGAGGAGCGCCTTTTCGAATTGCGCGCCTTGGCCCGCAAGCACAACATCGCGCCCGACGGCATCATCGCGTTGAAGGAAAGGCTAACCGCCCAGTTGCAATCGATCGAGGATGGCGGTGAAGGCTTGGCCAAATTGCAGGCGGAGACATCGGAAAAGCACGCCGCTTTCGTTCAGTCGGCATCCGTCTTGTCCACAGCCCGCAATACAGCGGCGGCAAAGCTGGATGCGGCGGTGAAAAACGAATTAGCGCCGCTGAAACTGGATGCAGCGCAATTCCAAACGGCAGTGGAGCAGCTTGCGGAAGACAAATGGACGGCATCGGGCATGGACCGCGTCGAGTTTCTGATTTCGACAAATCCCGGTGCACCTTTCGCGCCTCTTGCCAAGATCGCATCAGGCGGCGAATTGTCGCGTTTCATTCTGGCGCTGAAAGTGGCGCTGGCCGAAGAGGGTGGCGCGGCCACCATTATTTTCGATGAAATCGACAGGGGCGTCGGCGGCGCGGTTGCGGCTGCGATTGGCGAGCGTCTCGCGCGGCTTGCAACACGCACGCAGCTATTGGCCGTGACGCATAGTCCACAGGTCGCGGCGCGGGGGCGCGCCCATTATTTCATCGCCAAGTCCAGCCAAGGCACGGTCACGCGCACAGGCGTTGTTTTGCTGGATAGCGAAGCACGTCGTCAGGAAATCGCGCGCATGCTGTCGGGTGCAGAGGTAACGGACGAGGCGAGGGCGCAAGCCGAACGGTTGTTGGAGGTCGTGTGAGGCAGATAGCGATATTGGCCCTATTGGCGCTTGGCGCTTGTGCCACCACGGCCAAGACCCCAACCAAAGCCGCCGACCGATTCTTTCAAAATATGTCGACGATGTGTGGCAAAAGCTTTGCGGGTAGACTGATCGCAGGCGATGCCAGCGACGCTAGCTTTGCTACTGCCGACATGCGCGCGCATGTGCGTGAATGCAGCGCCAGCGATGTCGGCATCGCCTTTGACGTCGGCGAAGACCGCTCCCGAACATGGATTGTCACGCGAACGGCGGACGGCTTGCGCCTGAAACACCGGCACATGCTGAAGGACGGAACCGAAGATCCCGTGTCGCAATATGGCGGGGATACAGTGCAAGCCGGCACATCCAAACGTCAGGAGTTTCCTGCGGACGCTTATTCTAAAATGATGTTCACGAAAGAAGGTCGTACGGTTTCGAATAGCAATGTTTGGGCCTTCGAAATCGAGCCTAAACGCACATTGACCTACGAACTTGCGCGCCCCGGGCGTCTGTTTCGCGTGTCGTTTGATCTTGGCAAACCACTGCCCGGAGCAACCGAGTGACAAGCGAAGCAGAGGCGGCCAACGAACTTATGCGTTTGGCAAAGCAGATTTCCCATCACAATAAACGCTACCACGCCGAGGATGCGCCGGAAATTTCCGATGCCGAATATGATGCGCTGGTAAAACGCAACAGTGCGCTCGAAGTGGAGTTTCCGCACCTTGTCCGCGCCGATAGTCCCAACAAGCAGGTCGGCGCTGCAGTCGAGGGATCCGGGCTTAAAAAGATCACGCATGCCAAGCGGATGATGAGTCTCGATAACGCCTTTGATGACGACGACGTCCATGATTTTGTCGGCCGCGTTCGCCGGTTTCTGAACTTGGATGCGGACGTCGACGTCGCGCTGACGGCGGAAGACAAGATTGATGGCCTGTCACTGTCCTTGCGCTACGAAAACGGAGTATTGAGGCAAGCAGCGACACGTGGTGACGGCGCGGTTGGTGAAGATGTCACCGCGAACGTGCTGTATATCAGCGACATTCCGCAGCGACTGTCCGGCGACGTGCCCGCGATCTTCGAAATTCGCGGCGAAGTATATATGGCCAAGTCCGACTTTGCAGCGATTAACGAAGCGCAACAGGCGAAGGATGGCAAGATATTTGCAAATCCGCGCAATGCAGCGGCGGGGTCGCTTCGGCAAAAGGACGCCACCGTAACCGCGTCACGGCCGCTGCGCTTTTTGGCGCATGGTTGGGGCGGTGTGAGCGCTTTGCCTGCGCCGACGCAGCATGGGGTCATGGCCGCGATTGCATCGTGGGGCGTTCCCATTTCGCCATTGCTGGTCAGACTCGAGTCAGCCGAACAGGCACTTGCCCATTATGCGGAGATCGAGCGCCAGCGTGCCGAAATGCCGTATGACATTGATGGCGTTGTCTACAAGGTCGACCGGCTTGATTGGCAGGGACGGCTCGGTTTCGTAGCTAAAGCCCCGCGATGGGCTATTGCCCATAAATTTCCCGCCGAGCGCGCCGAAACGACGCTGGAGCACATCGATATCCAGGTCGGCCGCACCGGTAAGCTGACGCCTGTGGGCCGCTTGCTGCCCGTGACGGTCGGCGGCGTTGTCGTGTCGAACGTGACGCTGCACAACCGCGATGAAATTGCGCGATTGGGCGTCCGGGCCGGCGACCGTATCGTCGTGCAAAGGGCAGGGGACGTAATCCCGCAAATCGTCGAAAACCTTACGCGCTATGTTGTCCGGGCACCATATGATTTCCCCGACCACTGTCCGCAATGCGGCTCCGAAGCTGTCGCTGAAGAGGGCGAGGTTGACGTGCGTTGTACTGGAGGCTTGGTGTGCCCGGCGCAGCGCGTGCAGCGGCTCATCCATTTTGTCAGCCGCGTCGCGCTGGATATTGAAGGTCTTGGCGAAAAAACGATTCAGGAATTTTTTGACCTTGGTTGGTTGGAAAGCCCGGCGGACATTTTTCGGTTACGTAAACACCGCACGGACATATTGGCGCGTGAAGGCTGGCAGGAAAAGTCTGTGGATAACCTGTTGGCGGCTATCGAATCGAAACGCACGCCGGATGGCGCGAAAATGCTATTTGGCCTTGGCATTCGCCACATCGGGACGGTAACGGCGCGTGACCTGTTCAAGGCGTTCGGTTCCGTTGGTCAAGTTGGCAATATGGGGAGGCGGCTCGCCCATGCAGATGCAACCGCAATAGCCGAAGTTACGGCCATTGACGGCATAGGTGGTGCGGTGGCCGAGGCACTAGGTGATTTCTTCCACGAGCCACTTAATGTGTTTGTATGGAATGACTTACTGACGGAAGTTCAGCCAGCACCTTATGTGTCCAATATCCGTGAAAGCGCGTGGACGGGCAAAACGATTGTGTTCACTGGCAAGCTTGAAACAATGAGCCGCGACGAAGCCAAAGCACAAGCTGAGGCGCTGGGTGCGAAATCGGCAGGTTCGGTGAGCGCGAAAACCGACCTTGTGGTCGCCGGGCCGGGGGCGGGGTCCAAGCTGAAACAGGCCACAGCGCTGGGTATACATGTCATTGACGAGGCCGAATGGGCCCGGATTATGCAGACAGCCTAAGCATTTTGCGGGATCAGTCCCGCTGGGGAAACCAGCGCATGACACCGCCCGGCATTGGCGTCCAGATTCCGACCCTCACGCCCGCGCGCCGCAGAACATCGCTGGTCCAGTTATTACAGGTGCGCAATGCGCTATATCTGCCATTTGCGCGGTAAAAGAGATTGTCGGGACCGTAGCCGGGCTCGGCGCTGCTTTGACCTGCTGCATTTAGCCGGAAGCTGCGACGAATGTCGCGGATGATGGCTCGATATTGCGCCGTCGAAACGCGGAATGCAGCGCGAAAAGGCGTGGGTGCCGGATTATTCACATGATATATGTGCAGCAAGCTGTCGTCCGAACCGACCACGGCGCTGACCACATCCCGCACACGCACGTCGGACCATGTCGGGCTATTGCGATAGACGCCGCCATGGCCCCATCCGATCATCGCATAGGTACCAAACAGGTCCGGTCTTTGAACGTCTTGCAGGCGAATGAGGTCGCGGATGTCTTCGCCGGCTGCGCTCATCGGAACGATAAGGCTGACATGCACGCCGTTGGTTTCGACAAATAAGGTGATGCCTGAGTCCGGCTCACGCCAGTCGCGGTTGGCGGGGATCAGGCTGCCCAGCAAGGCAGCCGCCATATACAGGCCAATAAACAGCATTGGCCATCCCAATACCGCACGAATTGCTGTCCAGACGCTGTTGATGCGAAACAGTTTCAAGTGTAACCAGTTGCCATGACCAAAGACAGCCATGTCTATGACACCCCACCCGCTGGCGCAAACGCCGATTGGACGATCCCCCAAAACTGGGAGGCGTTCAGCGCAGACGAGCACGCCATGTGGGATCAACTATTTGCGCGGCAAAGCACAATGCTGCCCGGTCGTGCAGCCGATGCATTTTTGCGCGGGCTGGATGTGCTGAAATTGTCCAAGCCCGGCATTCCTGATTATCTTGAACTGAACGTGCGGCTGACGGCTGCGACCGGATGGCAAATTGTTCCAGTACCCGGGTTGGTGCCGGACGAAGTTTTCTTCGACCATTTGGCCAATCGGCGATTCCCTGCAGGCAATTTCATTCGAACGCCACACCAGCTGGACTATCTGCAGGAACCCGACGTTTTTCATGATGTGTTCGGCCATGTGCCGATGCTCGCTGACCCTGTCTTTGCCGATTATATGGTTGCATATGGCCAAGGTGGATTGCGCTCATTGGGCTTTGGTGCGCTGGACCATCTGGCCCGGCTCTATTGGTATACGGTTGAGTTCGGCCTGATCCAGCAAGCCGATGGGCTGCGTATCTATGGGGCGGGCATTGTCTCAAGCTATGCCGAGAGTATTTTTGCGCTGGAGGCAGACAGTCCAAACCGCATCGCTTTTGACTTGATGCGCGTCATGCGTACCCATTATCGCATTGACGATTTCCAGCAGAATTATTTTGTGATTTCGAGCATGGAAGAACTGCTTCGGACAACGGTGGAAACCGATTTTGCTCCATTATACGCCCGCCTTGATGCGCTGCCGGACATTGCCGTTGGCGACGTTGCCCCGGAAGATGCAGTAATCACCCGAGGCACACAGGCTTATGCGTTGGGGGCCGGTCGCTGAGCGGGGGACAAAGCGACCGGCTGCCCTGCTACCTTTTATGGCAGCAATACAGAATCGATGATGTGCACGACGCCGTTTGACTGCATCACGTCGACGGTCGATACGGTTGACTGACCGCCTTTACCGTCCGTGATGACGACGCTGCCGCCTGACAGGCGCGCGTTGATTTTTTCACCCGCAACCGTGGTCAAGGTAGCCACGCCGCCGCCTGCATTGATGGCTGCAACCACATCCTTTGCCGTCAGCTTTCCAGCGACAACGTGATAGGTGAGGATCTTTGTGAGGGTCGCCTTGTTCTCTGGCTTTACCAGTGTGCCGACGGTGCCGGCGGGAAGCTTTTCAAACGCGGCGTTGGTTGGCGCGAATACGGTGAATGGTCCTGGGCTGGCGAGCGTGTCAACCAAGCCGGCTGCCTTTACTGCGGCGACCAAAGTGGTCAAATTAGGTGCAGCAACCGCATTTTCAACGATATTCTTGGTTGGTGCCATTACAGCGCCGCCGACAGTGGGGTTCGACATCTTGTGGTTATGTGCAATTGCTGCAGTGCCAGCGAGCGTCGAAGATGCGAGTGCAAGTGCGATGAATAAACGGTTTGTGCGTGTCATGTTTCAGCTTTCCTATTCTATGCACAGCCGTATTTGGCGTGCTGGAGGAAGCTACGGATGAAACATCATCGCGGATGCGTCAGCCACTGAAAATAAGTCACAAAGTGTTGATTTTACCACTTGCGAGGATTGGCCCGGTAGCGACGCCGCCCGGTGCACCTTGAGGAGGTTCAGGCGTAACCGCCAACAACGCGCCCTTGTGCACATATTGACGCATGTCTGGAGTGACCAGCATTTGTGTTGGGTTTTTCGGGTCTATCATGCCCATCGAACGCGCCTTGCCATCTTCGGGAATAATCCAGAGTTCAGGGTATAATGTGCCAGTGTCGAGCGCGACCGGGGTTAGCAACATGGTACCCTGACGCGCGTCATATTGCGCCGTCATTGCGGCATTGCCGGTTTCGCTGCCCAATGCGGCGACCATCGGGCTTTGGGGCGCCAATTGCGGCGCAGCATCCGGTTTTTGCAATAGAAGCACAGCCATGAAAATGGCGGCGGTCATCGATATACCGCTTACGGCGCGCCAGAAGGTGAGTTGACGCGGGGCAAGGTCCTGTCCAGTCGATGCGGGAAGCGCATTTTCGATGCTGGTCCAGATATGTGCTGGCGGCGCTTGTTCCGTCCCCAGCATCGGCATGAGGCGAACGCGCCATGCCTCGACCTCTGCCGCAAAGGCGGGGTCAACAGCTATACGCGCAGTGGCTGACGCCTCTTGCGCAGCTTCAAGCAGGCCAAGCACATATTCGCCAGCTAAGGTGATGTCGTCTTCGGTAAGGCGAGTCATGCCGCTCCCTCCATGCAACCGCGTAACTTGATCAGCGCCCTGCGAATGCGGCTTTTAACGGTGCCAAGTGGCTCACCCTCGGTTTTAGCCAAATCAGCGTAGGTTGATCCACCGATAAACGCACGTTGAATGAAATGGGCATCGCGGGTTTCAAGCGCGTTAATGCAGTCATGTAGCGTGCGGTTGTCGTCATCCGAAATTATTTGCGCATCTGCCAGCGGCACATTGTCCGCTACTTCCGCCGCTTCGTCCAGCGACGCGGCTACGGTCTTCTTTTTGGCACGCAGGCGGTCAATCGCGCGGTTGCGAGTCACCGCAACGAGCCAGCTAATCGGGCTGGCACGGCCGCGTTCAAAGCTTGCCGCTTTGTTCCAGATTGTGAGATAGGCGTCTTGCAACACATCTTCCGCTTCGTTTCTGTCGGGGAAGATACGCAGGCACACGCCGAATAGTTTCGCCGAGGTCGCCTGATATACGGCTGCAAATGCACTTCGGTCTCCGCGACCAGCTTGCACTAATGCGTCGGCCAGACGCGCGCGACGCGCCGAATCCAAATCTGTAGTGCCGGTTTTGATTGCCATGCCAGCGATATGGCTTGGCATAATGGCTTAGGCAATACGGGTTTTCACCACGTGCCGAAATCGCCCGGTGGCTGGCTGGTCCGGCCCGTACCGCGTACGGGGCGGGCCCATGCATATTGGCGTCGCTTTACGAGCCACAGGCAAGGCCAATCGCCAAAGTCGTCGCGCCGCTGTAAGCGAAAACCATTACGGCGATAGGCCTTCAGCACCCCGTCCGCCTGAGTATCAAGCAAGCCGGCCAATATCAGTGAGCCGCCTTCGCCGACAATGTTGGCCAGCGACGGTGCCAGCTCAATCAACGGCCCTGCCAATATGTTGGCGATGACAAGGTCATATGGCGCGCGCGCAAGGATAAGCGGATGCGCTGTGCCTTCCGCAACGCACAGCGCCAGTTGGCCTTGCAATATCCCAGTCGGTACGTGGTTCGCGACCGCGTTTTCCGTCGTAACCTCCACGCTAACGGGATCGATGTCTGAAGCGGTAAGATAGGCGCGCGGCCACAGGCTGTGCGCGGCAAATGCGAGCAGGCCGGTGCCCGTACCAATGTCAGCAACAAGCCGGAACCGCTTGCCCTGCCGCTTCATACGGTCAAGCATCGCTAGACAACCGCTGGTCGTTTCATGCCCACCAGTGCCAAACGCGCGGCTTGCTTCTATGTGAAAGGGTACGGCACCTGCGGGCAGGGTTCCCTTGTTCGCCGCGGTGTGTACATAAAACCGCCCGGTGTGCACTGCGTTAAGCCCTTGCTGGCTCATCACTACCCAGTCGGCATCGGGCAAATGCTCCACCACAGGCTTTGCCTTCGCCGCACTTGGCAGTCGCGCGTGAATAGCGGCTATTGCTGCTTTGCCGGGCTTTGAAGGAAAATATGCCTCCAACCGCCATTTGGCATCGTTAAACGCCTCGACCTCATCCGCCACAATAGTGGGTACCGGATCAAGCGATGCCAGCCATTCATCGTCTTCGTGGAGTGCTTCGGCCTCTGCCCGTGTGCAGGGAAATTTTACGGTCCAATTAGCGGACATAACTTGCGCCGTTTATGTCAAGCACTGCCCCTGTCATAGAAGGCGGCGCGTCGAGCGCGCAAAATTTGGCGAGCGCGGCCACTTCCTCTGGGTCTGCGACTTTGCCCAAGGGAATATCAGCGAGCAATTTATCGCCCCCACGGCTTTCAAGATAATCTTCTGCCATGCCAGTCATGGTGAAACCAGGGCAAATCGCAAATGCGTAAATGCCGTCCCGCGCATAAGCGCGGGCAATGGTTTTGGTCATCGCTACCATGGCACCCTTTGATGCAGCGTAATGCCAATGGGCAGGGCTATCCCCGCGATATGCGGCGCGGCTTGCAATATTGACGATGCGACCTTTGGTACCGGTGGATTGCCAATGCAGCACGGCCCGTCGGCACAAGTCTGCGCTGGCTGTCAGGTTGACTTGCATCGTGCGGTTCCAGCTTTCCAGCCATGCGTCGTCGCTGCGACCGAGCGGATTTTCTTCGAATATACCGGCATTGTTAATCAAAATATCGATGCGGCCACCTAGTTGGTCGAGCGCAGCTGTCCATAATCGCGCGGGCGTATCGGAATCACTCAGGTCGCCGTCCTTGCTTGATAGCGCGCAGACCAGAGTGGTTTCCGGGTCAAAACAAGCGGCGATAGCCGCACCAATACCGCGCGAGGCGCCGGTGATCATAATATGTGTTTTCATCGGTGCTGCTTGTCACAGCACCGTTCGAATTTCAACTCAAGCTATCGGACGAGGTTGCCTACGAAACGGGTAGCATTGATTTGCAGCGAGGCAATTTTCGTATTCACCTCGCTAAAGCCCTCTTCAAGCATCATGATTTCGGACACCACATTTTCGGTGTCACTGCGGATGGCCGATATGGTGTTGGACATTAAATCGGCCGCGAGCGCCGTTTCATCCACCGATGCCGTAATCATTGTCACGGTCTGGGCCTGATCCTCCATCGCGCGACGAATGCGTTCCGCTGAAAGCTTCACTTCATCGACTGTCTTACGGATGGAGGCGTTTGACTCAACGGACGCCTTGGTTGCGCTCTGAATTGCCGAGATTTTTTGCGCAATTTCATCGGTTGCTTGCGCGGTCTGGTTAGCAAGGCTCTTCACTTCTTGCGCGACAACAGCAAATCCGCGACCGGCGTCGCCAGCGCGTGCGGCCTCAATGGTAGCGTTCAAGGCAAGCAGATTGGTTTGTCCTGCAATATCGCGAATTAATCCCAAAATGGATTCAATTGATTGGGACTGTTCGGACAATGTGTCGGTCGCAACAGCGCCTTTGGTCGCCACATCGGCGGCGCGATGGGCAACGTCAGCCGCGGTTTCGACTTCGGTCCGTGCGTCTTCGATGGCCCGAATAAGGCCAGCTGCGGTTTGGGCGGCTTCGCGCATGGCAATGGCTGATTGCTCGGACGCCGCCGCAACCTCCGATGCCTTGGACAGCATCCCGTTCGCCATTTGCGAACTGCTGGATGCTTGTTGGCGTAATATAGCTGTTCTGTCAGCGACATCATGGGCCGCAATGCCGATATCCGTTTCAAACTGCGCCGATTGTTCACGGCGGCGGATTGCATTTTGCTCGGCGTGAAATGACGTGTAGCACAATGCCATAATCGACAGTTCCAGCCCCGTGGTGGTTAATATTGCGGCTGCTAGATCCTGATAATCAGCCTGATTTAGGCCGTAATTTTCACCAAGCAATCTGAGCAAATAGGCATTGGTGCGTGTGGATGCCGCGTTCACATGCTCCAGCGGAATTCCACGCTGGCAGGAGTCCATGACTTGGCGTGTCAGAAACTTGGACCATTCCGCGCCGTCAATATCCTGAAGACGGCGGGCAATGAACGCGGCCGTTTTCTTGTGGGCGTTTGCAATATTGTCAGCGTCCTGAAGCTCCGGGAACTTGCCCATGTCGATCCAGTAGCTCCAATAATGACGACTTATATCGAGGACATGATCATTCAGAACCTCGCCAACTTTGCGGCATCGCGTAGCCAAGCTTTTGTCTTGATTGAAAACGTTCAAAATGCTTCGTACATCCGATGGTTCAATATCCCAATGTTCGGCCATTTTGGTTCCTGTGAAGCTTTGAAGACTACCGTTGCGGTTTTACATCTTATGCGTCGAATGGTTAATAGCTGGTTATTTTGTACAATGCGGAAACGCAGTCGCGCGCAATTTCCGAAAATTGTTATCGAACAAATCCGCCAGCAAGATTGCATCAACCCGCAGCGTGGTCTTGCACGACGGCGTTAAACGATTAAAGAGCGTCGAAACGTCGACACATCGCATAATTAAGGACGCTGATTTCATGGCGAAAAATCCCAATCGACCTCTGTCTCCGCACTTGCAGGTATATCGCTGGTCACCGCAAATGGCCGTATCCATTTTCCATCGTGCTACAGGATTCGTTATGGCGACTGCCGGAATGATGACTTTATTGTGGTGGTTGGCGTCGATCGGCGGCGGCGCAGAAAGCTATGCCACGTTCCAAAAATATGTTGTTTCGGCAGGCGAAGGCGCAACGTCGTTTCAAACGGTGAGCAATTGGTTTTTTCGTCTGCTGGCTTTGGCTGTTACATTCAGCTTCTTCCAGCATATGGCATCCGGAATTCGGCATCTCGTGCTAGACATTGGTGCTGGCTATGAACTGAAAACGAACAGGACATGGGCTTCGGCTGCATTTGTCGCAGCCGTTTTTGCAACTGCATTCGTCGCCCTGTTTGTGGCATCGCGCTTCCTTGGAGTTTGGTAATGGACAGCAGAACATATATTGGTCGCGTACGGGGGCTTGGATCCGCGAAGCATGGCGGCGAACATTGGCTGAAGCAGCGTCTTACCGCGATTGGTAACCTGTTGCTGACAAGCTGGTTTGTCATATCCCTTTTGGTGCTGCCCAATTTTGAGCATGCAACGCTTGCGCAATGGTTGGCGCAACCTGTTGTTGCCGTTCCCATGATCCTGATGATTGCCAACATATTCTCGCACGCACGCCTTGGTTTGCAGGTGCTGATCGAAGATTATGTTCATGACGACGGGTTGAAATTTGCCACGATGGCACTCCTCAATTTCTACGTCGTCGCAAGTGCCGTATTCGGCATTTTTGTTGTCGCTAAACTCGCATTTACCGGAGCTGCCGCCTGATGTCAGACGCTTACAAGATTATTGACCACACATATGACACCGTGGTTGTCGGCGCTGGCGGTTCAGGGCTGCGCGCCACGATGGGCAGTGCAGAGGCCGGCCTTAAGACCGCGTGCATTACGAAGGTGTTTCCGACCCGTTCGCACACTGTTGCCGCCCAGGGTGGAATTGCCGCGTCTTTGGGCAATAATTCGCCCGATCATTGGACGTGGCATATGTACGACACCGTAAAGGGTTCCGATTGGCTCGGTGACCAAGACGCAATTGAATATATGGTGCGTGAAGCGCCCGCCGCTGTTTACGAACTAGAACATGCTGGCGTACCTTTTTCGCGCAACGCCGACGGCACCATTTATCAGCGCCCCTTTGGTGGCCATATGCAGAATATGGGCGAAGGCCCGCCCG
>Ga0105050_10004659_pt1 | contig 18123 bp, 8 predicted proteins | sample FRY01_FD_78088 | JGI IMG/M metagenome (GOLD analysis project Ga0105050, IMG submission 78088) | Freshwater microbial communities from Lake Fryxell liftoff mats and glacier meltwater in Antarctica - FRY-01 | ecosystem: Environmental > Aquatic > Freshwater > Ice > Glacier meltwater ... | reverse complement strand
CCCATACCATTACCTTGGTATTTTTGGGCTTGTTTTTTTTTTTGTTATTTTCTTCTTTCAACTAGACATAATAGGACACGCTGACGCTGATACAAACAAGAAGTTAAAAACAGCAGGTCTAATGTTCATACTAAACTGAGGTTCTGATAAGTATTTAGTACAGTGGGAAAAAATTCAAACCGAAGTTAACCTGCAGTGACAAATTACCTTCACTTGTTTCGTACTTGCAATAGCTTATGCTTCCTCTTACTTACCATACGGTAGATTTTACCATAGTATAGGTGGTAACCAGATGACGCTTATCTCGTATATATACATATTTTCTTATCTGGGCTTTATTTTCATAAGGTATTCATGATTTTATTCATCTACCAAGTTAGATATCATTAACTAATCATTTTCAAAATGTGTTACGTCTTCATATTCTTCGACCTTCTACTGGCTTATTTTTTCCTTTTATTGTTTCTTACACTAAGTCGTAAAGAAGTAACATATAAAGGAATATTTTATGCATTTTCTATCTATTTAATGTTCATCGTTTGCTATCTCATTTCAATTTTTGACGATATGCTTTTCAAAAACAGTTTATCGGAATCTTTTTTTAGACTTAACTCAAACAACTGATTCTCAATAGAAATTGGACTTCACTTAAGATTTGACATGCTAAGCTATTTCTTTATCCTTCTTGTGTGCGTAATTGGCCTAGGTACTAATCTATATACAGTAACTTATATGAAATATGAGGCGCATGAAGACGTCTTTGCTTTGCTAATAAATTGATTCATATTTAGTATGATAATTCTTGTCCTCGCAAGTAATCTGTTTACGCTATTTCTAGGTTGGGAGTCTATAGGTCTTTCATCTTTCTTTTTGATCAATTTTTGAAACACTAGGAGGGGAACTGTCAAGTCTAGCTTTAAGGCTTTTTTCTTCAATAAGATCAGCGATTTGTTCTTGTTTGTATTTCTTGTACTAATTCATTGCAGTTATCAGATAAATGATTTAAATGTACTAAACTCAAAAATAAGCCTAAACCTAGTAGTTATTGATCAAATTTCATACTCAGCTGTTTTATGTTTGTTTCTTTGTACAATGTTTAAATCAGCACAAATTATAGCACATCTTTGGTTACCAGATTCGATGGAAGCGCCTGTACCAGCATCTGCTCTAATTCACTCTGCTACCCTGGTATCCGCTGGGATTTACTTGCTATTAAGATTCACCCCTTTATTAACTTTGTACAATTTTCATGAAATTTCACTAATCATTGGAAGTATCACAGCTGCCTACGGAGGTATCGTGTCATCTTCTCAAACAGACATGAAAAAGCTCCTAGCATACTCGACAATAAGCCATTGTGGGTTCCTATTTGTTTCTATTGGTACTGAGGTTTATAGCACCGCTGTTGTTTACTTATTTTTACATGGTATATTTAAAGCTTTAACTTTCTTTTGTGCCGGATCTTTCATACGTGTTTCAGGGTCCCAGGATACCAGATTCATGGGTGGACTGAATAGGGTTATGCCAGTTGAGACTACGCTTCTTATAATATGTGCCTTCAACTTAGGTGGGTTACCTTTTTCACTAGGTTACCTGTATAAAAGTATGCTCACAGCGTCAGTTTTAGTTGCCACCACCAATTACATATGCTTAAGCCTTTGTACAATCGGTATGCTTTCGGGTCTCGTCTACACCTTTAGGTTAGTATACTATAGTGCATTCGATGTACCTAAGGACTTCTTTGCTAGTGTTTTTTATGAATTACAGCAAAAGCGAGTTAATGTTGTCTTATACTGATCTACAAGCTCACCTGTCCTAATACTTGCAGTTTCTATACTGCTTATATTTGCTATTTGAATTTACATTAACTTTCAGACCCATTTCGTAAACTCAAATTTAACAATTTTTAATTCACCAATCTTACTTAACCCAAATCCCGAATTTATCAGCTCTACTAACTTATTTTATAAAAATTTCTATGAGACCTTCTACAGTTTATATTTACTGTTGATTGTCTTAATTATATCAATCGGTTGGCGTATAGAGTTCACATTTGTTCAGAAACTAAATACTTTAGCTTCCCTAGTGATTGTTGTGTTTTTTATTATTATCTACTCAAATATCATATAAAATGTGAGGTCATGTTCTGACAGAAGCGTCTACACAGCAAAATTTTGATTTTGGTTTCTCAACTTATAAATCAGAGATCCTAGTACACTTGTCTCAGTGACAATATTGATGGTGGTTTTGGTTTAGTATTTGATGATCCTTGTACTACTTTATTATTTTAAGAACTATGACAAAAAGAACATTCAACTTTAATATAACGATGAACACTAGCGTACGAGGTCGAGGTAAGTGGGGAGATTTCTTGGTTGCCTTGATACCTGTAAGCTGGTGCTGTAATATCCTAATCAACTCCAACTTTATCTTACGTATGATTGAATGGCAAAACGAAAGTTCTTTGTTTACAATTAGAGTTCAAGGTAAGCAATGGTACTGAGTCTACAAGTATGATCCGAACACCGCTCAAGCTGTCGTAAGTACTCCGAAAAACATTGGTCATAACAGGTGGAGAGTTACCTCTGGTCAAGAGTCTTACAATGCTGACACTTATTATCAAGCAATACATTTAGCTGCCCATTTAGAATTTCAAGACTCTTACAGCAGCTTTACAAAAAAAGTAGATACTCATAAAAAGAACTTAAACACATTATCACTGTCTAACGAGAAGCTTGTAATCCCAACAGTCTGGGTTAACACAAAAAAAGTCCAAACAATCAGTTTTTATGACGAAACTCTTATACAAAATTTAGAAACTAAGGTATTTGCTTTTAATGAACCTTTGACACGACAAAAATTTACTACCAACGCCAACGATCAACTCTTGACAACTGATTACAGCTTACTGTTAGAATCAAGCCTAGGAGCAGCTAGTAAGACAAAAATAAAAAGTTTATCCAACTCCAACATAACAATGCATGCACTTTACTTTTCAAGTGATTATTTCAATGAAAGTTTATTTAGTAAATTTTTTGAAAAAGCATCTACAAAGAACTATAACGAATACTACGATTTTATCCAACTAGATGAGACAACAGATCCAGATAGTAATAGTAGGCACCACTTAAGCTCACAACCTTTTAGGTTGATAAAGGGAGTAATAAATCAACATGTAACCGATATTCTTCAAAGTGGAAAGTTTTCTGATTCTAAGCTAAAAAAACTCTTACTACTTAATACAAAGTTTGTTCAGGGCGGTGAAGGCATAAAGGACAAGGAACTTATGCCAGAAACGCTTTGAGGTTTTAGACAAAAAAGGTACAAACGAATGAAAAAATTTAAATTCAAAGCAGAAGTTTTGTATGACCCAATTACGTTTAAAGTAATAGGTGAAAAAAAATTACCAACAAGCCCTAAGGTAGACATAGCAGGGCTAGATCTACTAGCTACTGACGTTGTAAGCTCTAGTAATTTTGAAAAAGAAGATAATAACCTAAACGCAAAGGTTAGGGGATTAGAGGATAACCTTAACTATAGAATTTCATCTAAAATAAACAGACATAGATCTGAGCTAGTTCCGGTAACTTTAGCACGTAGGTTATTACGTACTAAAAGAACTCTAGTGTTGCCAGCTCATGTAAATTTAACAGTCATCACCAACTCTTACGACGTCGTGCACTCATGGTTTATACCAGGTTTAGGTTTGAAAATGGACTGTGTACCAGGAAGGTCAACTCACCATACATTTTACATAGATAACATAGGCTTTTATTACGGACAATGCGCAGAAATTTGTGGAAGGTACCACCATCATATGCCTATCAGACTTTGTGCACTACCATTCGAGCACTTCGTAGTGTGGTGACAATCTAAAGGTTTGGCTAGGATGAATAGAACATCGGCAATTAGTGGCAATAAGTTCCTGCAAACCCAGTTTAATAATACTGTTACCAGAGAGAAATTAATATACAGAATGAACTAAGTAAAGGTAAGGAATTTATTTATTGAGTGTGATCTTGGCTTGGAGTTAATGCTGGCTAAACGTCTAACACATGCAAGTTGTACGAGTCTTTGTATGTACGAAGGCAAGTAGTGTCGTGGTGAGTAGCGCGGTTACAATAATACCTGCAGTATTAAATATATATGTGTATACATTATTCGGGTATGTTGTACCGCACAGGATTAAGTATATTTATAAATATCATTTGTAAATGCTTGTGATCCTTAGTTGATTTGAGAGAAGAATCATCCACATAGGGTATGAAAACAACCCTACCTAATGGCAGCAGTGAAGAATATTAGGCAATGTACGAAAGTATGACCTATCGAATTAGCGGGAATGAAGAAAGCTATAGTAGCTGTAAAGTTCATACGTATACAAGAATCATGATTTAATGTATAAAGAGAAGTCATGGCAAATACAGGTGCCAGCAGCCGCGGTAATACCTGAGTGATAAGCATTATTCGCAATAACTGGGTGTAAAGGATGCGTAGGAAATTTTAAAAGGTAACTGACTAAATTCTTTAAAAAGTTGAGCTTTTATCGTTTATAAATATTAGAGTGTTTATAGGGAGTTATAGTGTGTCTAAATAGTGATAAAATACTAAAATTTAGCCATTCTTGCCAATTGTATAATTAATAACTCTTATAAATTCTGACTCTGAGGCATCAAAGTAAGGGAAATAAACAGGATTAGAGACCCTGGTAATCCTTACCCTAAATTCTGATTTTTTTAAGTTAACACAAAAAAATCCACCAGGTGAGTATAGTTGCAAAATTCAAAGTTAACAGAATTGGCGGGGGTTAGCACGAATGGTGGAACATGTGGTTTAATGCGATAATCCACGTAGAACCTTACCATAGTTTAGATACATAATAGGAGATGTTGAAGTAACTTTAGTCCGCTTTTGTTATGGATAGCTCGCTCTAGTATGTTTATTAGTATTGCATGGCTGTCGTCAGCACGTGTTGTGATATGTGGAATTCAGTTTCTATAACGAGCGCAACCCTTGGAAAAATTTTAAGTTATAAAGCAAATTTGTAATTCTTATAACTTAACGCTAAGGCTGAAGTCAAGTCCTCATGGTCTTTATATTATGGGCTACACACGTGTTACAATGGTAAAAACAAAAAATTTCAAAAAAGAAATTTTTAGGAATTTATTTTAAAAATTACCCTAGTTCGAATACATTTCTGAAACTTGAAATGTTGAAGTAGAAATCATTAGTAACCGTAAATTAGTATGTTACGGTGAATTAAAAAACTAACCTTGCACACACCGCCCATCACATTCGGAAAATTTGTAGTTTAGTAAAAATATCAATATAGTTCGTTTTATTAAGTATCTCGTATACAAATATAGATTTTTTTTCGTATAACCCTTTAACAACAAAAAGAGGTTTCCACTTTTAAAAAAAATGAACGTATTTCGCTAAGTTACTGGTAATTTGAATTAAGTTGACACAAGGTACCGGTAGAAGAATCTGTAGGTAGAATATCTTTTATTTTAGAATCTGTAGTTGCTTTGAGACATTTTAGACAATTGAATGCCAAACACAATGTTTGTTATCGGAAATATCCCTTATGTTTTTTATACAATCATTAATATTAAATTTAAAAAGTTAATAATTAGTTTCAGTTACTTGTATTACTTTACGGTTTTCTTCTGAGCAGTTCGTATATTAGTTTATTTTGGACTAACACTGGTAGGTTTAGTCAACTTTAAACATACAACCAGCTTAAAGGCAAATACAGGTAGATTTTATCTAAGTATCTTCATAAAATTTTTTAATGTTAATTCTTTCAAGAAAAACTATCTTAACTTAGTTACTGTTATGTGTTTATAGTTTTAAACTAATGGATACCTCTTTATTTGTAAATAATCTTTTTAATATCTGCAGAAGTACGTCAGATGTGCTACATGTCTTCTCTTATGCTTTACTTGTTATCTCATTTATAGTTATCTCTATTTATAAATTTGACAAGCAAACATACAGCTCTTATGTGTATTTACCAATTACAAACTTTTTTAAAAATAGTATTGCAACTTCTTACTTATTAAATTTAGTTAAACGTATTTTTGCAGCATCCCACTCTAAGAGACTACAATGGGCACCTTCTAGTAGCAGGGTAATTTACTTTACTAAAAAAATCAAAAAAATCTCAAAAATGTTTTCTAAATAGTTAGCTAGGTTTACCTGAACAAAATTTTAAATTAATGGCGTCTCTCCTTTATTTCAGCATTTCACTATTATCTATAGTATTCCTAATGATGCTACCTATTTATAACACAAGTACTACTTCAAGCATTCTCAATAATAAAAGCAACATAATAAAAATTTTCCTGTCCAATATCTTCTTTCTACTTACTATCTTGTACTTTATAGATTTTAGCAGATACTCTTACGTACTCACTTTAGTCAGTTTTATAATTATAGGTTTTTTTCAAACCAATAGCGCCTCAATACTCTTACACGAAAACTTACTTAGTATACCAAGCCATCAAATCAATAGATCGGCCCACACTTTAATAAAAGAAAATTGTATAATAACAATATGTAATATACACATCTACGCCCTGGCTATACTAAAGGCGAATTTATTAAACATAAAAGAACTATTCTCTGATTTTTTCCAAGACATCACAGGCCAATCTTTATTAAAAAAACCATTGAGTGCGCTAGCTTTGTATAGAGCCGAGTTTGACAGGCTTTATTTTTTGATATTTAAAAAAAAAAACTTAAGGAAGTTAGTTAAGACTAGACCGCAGCATAGTGGCTCCAAACTTTTCGTAAAGAGATTACCCTTGCAACTAAAAAACGTAACAAAAAGTACAGCAACCTTTAGATTAATCTTTAGTAACCTTGCTATAATTTATAACTTTACAAAAACAACTGTAATCGCATTGACACTCTGCTTAATGTACTTTATTTACACAATTTTTTTCTTTAAAATACAATTCTTAAAACAACTCTCGGTTTGGTTCGTTACCGGCATGCTATTTTTTTGACTAATAAGTGGGTTTAATTTTTTTTTAAAAAGATATCAGTACGGTAAGTTTACGTCCCAAATACAGAGATTTTGAAAAAGAACAAACACTTGCTTTTGGGCAATTGAGGGTTTTCTTTTGTTAATTTTCTTCTACTACTATTTAAATAGTAGTCAAGAGCCCTTGTATATGTACGATTATTCTTCTATCAACCAAGAATACCTCGTTTCACTTAATGTTGTCAGTGTTAACGTGGTACTTCTTTCCCTTATTATATACTTTATGTATTTCGTAATGTTGCGCATAAACTCTAACACATGAAATCAGTTGAATTTGTACCTTTTAGCTCTATCAGTCTTTATATTCTTCTCATTTTTTATAGAAACTTACCAATTTTACTATGTTATAAGTACGTATAACGAAAGGCTCTGGGTCTTTAACGAGGAGGAAAACTTGTGAGGTGTGGATGTAGATAGTCCCATACTACAAACTAAGCATCACTATTTACTTGTATGCTTAATTGCTAAGTACTGGCATTTTTTATTTATATTTTTAAGCTGAGTCTTTTTTTTAATAAAAAGCTTTGAAAGGCGAAAGATAACATATACTTTGTTTGGGGCTAACCTGCAAAATATGATTATCTTGTATGCGCTAAACTTTGTTTGTTATGTACAGTGGTTTAAATGAATTTATAGGCGTTTGTTTGATTTACCGTATACGTGATTTATGACTAGTATAGACAACAAGCTTAGTTACAGGCTATTCTCTGAGATTAAACTATTGACTAAGAATATTTTAAAGCTCAACCTATCGACCAAAAGTTATAACAGTATTGTCTATAAATCCTTAAATATTTGAAACGTAGACTCGCTGTGTACGTGAAAATTTATTTAGATAAATGTCACAAAAAATAATATCAATCTTATGTATAATTTATTTTTTTAACCCGTTCAGCATTTTGATCTTCAACCATATTTTCCTTACTAAACTTTTTATATGTGCTCTTTTAATAAAAGTACTAACAGCTTCAGCTAAGAGCAGATCCATCGCACTTGTCATTCCAGTATACTTTATAATTTTACTTTACTTAACTTTTGTATACTGACAAGTGACAATTTACCTCTACATATGCTTTTTAAATATATACGGTTATACTACGTTATAGCAAACAAGCTATTGGTTGTTAGTACATTTTCTAAGTACATGTAAGGCTTATCTATTGACCCTAAGGTTAGTACAGCAAGTAAAAATCATTAACATACTAAAGCTTTTTATTTTCACCTTACTATTGCTAATTACAATCGTTTTCATCTAAACGAATGTCTTCAAAAAGCTTTAATTTAGACGTGTCAACTAATGTTTTTCTATATAAAATTTCAAATGCAAGCTACAAATTAACAAACATAAACAAATACTTGATTAAGAAATATCTCTACACAATTAATCACAAACGCCTCGGTCTAAACTATTTTTATTTTTCTCTTTTTACAGGTCTTTCTGGAGCATTATTAGCTACCGCTATAAGGATAGAAATGGCTTACCCTGGAAGTCCATTCTTTAATGGAGATTCTCTTAGATATTTACAAGTAATTACAGCTCATGCTCTCATAATGGTTTTTTTTGTGGTAGTTCCAATTTTCTTTGGAGGTTTTGCAAATTTCTTACTACCCTATCATATAGGGAGTAAGGACGTTGCGTTCCCTAGATTAAATAGCTTAGGTTTTTGAATACAACCTTGCGGCTACTTACTAATAGCAAAAATAGGTTTTATTAGGACAGAGTACTGAACTAACAACCAAAAAATTGCAAATTATAGTAATTTGGGGCAAAGCAGTCACTTCTCTCAGTTTTATTCCTACGATGAGGCTTTATCAAAGGTTAATCCTGAAGTTTTCGACTATTCCACTGATTCTGCAGAAAAGTCTGATCTAGAGAAAGTTTTTAATACGAAGGTATCTTTTGGTGGAAGAGATTCCTGAAAGCTACTTTATTGAAAAGAGCTTCACTTAATGCCGGAGTCCTTCTGGTTTTTAACGACTAATGCTAATTCAGTTAAAAGGCGAAAAAGACACTTGGTAAAGTGTTCTAACGCCACACAAACTGTTTCAGGATGAACGTTTATAACGCCGTTTTCATCAAAGCTACAGTTCACTGGAGCTGGTATACAAGATATGCTAATCGTTGGTGTATACTTTGCTGGTATAAGTACCACGATATCATTAACAAATTTACTAGTAACGAGAAGATCATTAACAATGCCAGGTATGAGAAACAGACGAATTATTATGCCATTTATATCTATAACTGTACTACTTATGCTAAGAGCTTTAGCTGTTATCACTCCAGTTTTAGGTTCTGCCATGTTAATGCTTGCTTTGGATAGGCATTGACACACGTCATTTTTTGATTTCGCATACGGAGGAGATCCAATATTTTTCCACCATCTTTTTTGATTTTTTGGTCATCCAGAAGTCTATGTTTTAGTCATTCCCGCATTTGGTATCGTTAACTCAGTCCTTCCATCCACAAATTATCGTAGAGTTGCCTCTAAGCACCACTTAATTTGAGCAATATATATTATGAACTATATGGGTTTTGTCGTATGGGGTCATCACATGTATCTAATAGGTCTTGATCACAGAAGCAGGGCTCTTTACAGTACTGTAACCATTATGATTTCTATGCCAGCAACAATAAAGGTCGTTAACTGAACATTTACTTTAGTAAATGGAGCTCTTAAAGTAGATATTATATTCTTAGCTGTTCTGTCATTTATCTTATTTTTCCTAGTAGCTGGTGTAACTGGTATGTGATTATCTCATGTAAGTCTTAACATATCTATGCACGACACTTTATACGTTGTTGCCCATTTCCATCTTATGCTTTCGGGAGCAGTTGTTATGGCAATATTCGTTGGTTTTTATTTCTATTTTCACGTATTCTTTTTTGTTAAGTACCCTAAAACTTTCTCTTACTTTCATATTGTTTACTATACCGGAGGTCAGTGGTTAACGTTTTTACCACTTTTTTGGGTAAGTTTTTCCGGATTACCACGTCGTCTACATGATTTCCCAGCAGTTTTCATGGGTTGACAAAGTATGGCTACAGTTGGGCACTTCATAACAATGCTAGGAGTTTTAGCTTTTTACACTGCTATTTTTGAAGCCCACTTAGAAAAGAAATTAACCTACTACCTATTTTCACTAGTTCCACGTTTAAATAAAAGAATTTGTTACTACTTACTAAAAATTATAAACGTACAAGTTCAAAATAAATATTTATCAGTTACCCCAAATAAGAAAACTAGATCTTATATTATCAACAATCAAGTGTTGTAGTATTTGTATACATAAAATGTTTGTAATAGTTAGTTATATTCAAATTTTTATAAGTAATGTTATTATCTTCTTATTGCTAACCCTAATAATCGCAACTATTACACTTATGGAACGAAAAATATTATCTTTAGTTCAACGTAGAGTTGGGCCCAATTACATAGGTTACAAGGGGCGTCTACAGTTTATCGCAGATGCCTTAAAACTGCTTGTTAAACATATTGTTATCATTAATAAGGTTAATAAGCTTCTCTTCTTACTTTTACCAGCCTCTATCTTGATAATCTGCTATCTATTTTGGGTTAATTTGATTTGAGGACCAAACTTAGCAATCTGTGAAATTGAATACAACTTATTATTTATGGGTGTATTATCTATGTTTTTCTCGTTCCTAATGTTTTTAGTCGGTTGAATAAGCAAAAATAAATTTGCTATATTGTCTTCAGGTAGAGTTTTAGTAACAACATTGAACTTAGAGGTATTTATAAATTTTTTTCTTATATACATCATTGTTTTGTTTGAGTCATTCTCATTTTACCAAATAGTTTCTTTTCAACACACGTCAACCTGAACCCTTTTTTTGTTATTACCAGTGCTACCAATCCTATTGATAATATTTTTTCTCGAAACCGGAAGAATACCCTTCGATTTGGGGGAGGCAGAGTCGGAGCTAGTCGCAGGGCACACAACTGAAATGGGTGGTTTTTTCTTTGCACTATTTTATTTAGGTGAGTATTTTCATTTATTTTGCTTTTCCATGACTTATGTGCTTTTACTTTTTGGTGGTTGACACCTATAGTTGTTAATAAAAAATTTATTGTTTAATATGTATTTATTAATTTTTAACATTAACTTTTATTTTCTCATTGTTATCTGCTTAACTTCAACAAGCTTGCTACTCGCTACACTAAGGACTAAATTTCACCTCTTCATAGCTTGCACACTCCTATATAGTTTTTTGGGATTTTATTTTAACTTAGATGGTATGATGTTAGTGTTATTGACAACGGAGTTCACGGTTATACTAATATTTCTCATGACCTATATGCAATTGTATGCAAAGCATGATTTTATGGTTAAAAGCACTTTCTCGATGTTACCTGTTGTTGCAGTACTTTGCCTAACCCCTATCTATAATTTTTCTGAAACTTTTTTTTACTATGTTTCATATTATAAGCTGTGCAACCATATAGTTAGTAGTGATTTTTATGTAATATATTATCTACTGTTTGAAAAATTACCCCTATTGGTGATTATTGTAACACTAGCCATTAGTTTATTTAGTCTGTTTTTTATCATTCTTTTTTTTAACATAAAATTAGTTAAAAATACTGGAAATGCGAACCTAAAGTCAATAAACTTTTTAAGAAAACAAAATTTAACTAAACAAACAAGTTTTAAAACCCGTTTATATACTTTCCAAAACTAAAGTTGTTTCAAAAAGAATCATTTACAATTCCAAGCGACTCAAGTGGAATACTTTTAGTTAGAGTAATAGAAATAAGAAGATGTAGTACCTCAAGGCTAGCAAAAGTTGGTAAATTCTTAAAAATCGTAATTCGAAACACTAAACCACTCTTATTAAAAAGACGTAAAAAAAAATTAAGAGCACTAACTATTAGAACCTCCCATTACCTAAGTAAAGCTGATGGTCTAACATATACTTTTTGCGACAATGCTTTAGTCCTACTAAAAAAAAGAATGAATACGGTCGGCAAAGAGCTTTTCGGCCCTATTTGCAAAAACTTAAAAATTAAGAAATTTAGGATCGCTTTTAAAAAAGTTTTTTAAACTTTAGTCGTCTAGTGGTTAAGATAACAGGTTTTCACCCTGTTGACCTAGGTTCAATTCCTAGCTAGAGTACTTGAGTTTTTTCTTTAATCTTTTTAAAAAGATGATAAACAGACCTTCCTTGAAGTTCAAAATAAATCTATTTTTCTTAAAAGAAAGCCTAAGCCTAAACTTTAAACACTTAATATTCATGCATGTCTTCACTAATTTGAGTAAAAAACTAAAAATAAAAATCTTCAAGACGGTAAACCTACTTTCCGTAAGTAGTATATATCCTTATATACTTATGTTTAATGCTTTAACTATTATGATTTTTTTGCTCGCGTAAATTGTCAAAAAAAAATTTTTTTAAAGCATACATATCACTGCTTTATAGAAGTATCTGCAACAAAAATTTAAAATTATACAAAAACTATTTAAAAGTCAAAATCCAGTCGTTGGATACATCCCATACAGGTGTAATTAACGGAACGGGAAACCACTTCAAAAAACTAATATTTTTTATGTTAGCGTTTAATAATCTACTGATAAAAAGTTACAAAGTCTTAAAGACGAAATCGATAGTATCGATACTTTGGAACACCTTAGCTGCTAATAACGTTATATTTTAAAAATAATGGGAACTTTATTTTTTTTAAGAAAAGTTCGAAGTTTCAATAAGAGTAGGTATGCAAGAAATAGGCAGCTTGCTAGAGTCATCTTTTACTTTGGGTTATATATAAACATTCTCATAATTTACGGAAGTTTTTCAATGCTTTACGGGTTTGTTTTTAAGTTTAACCATGCTATATGAATCACTTATTTCTTAATTTCTTGTTTTATTTTACCTTCAATGTTTAGAGTTTCTAAAAAATATTGAAGAAATTAACTAGGGTGTTACAGTTTTTATTAAAATGAAAAACTTACAGAACTTTGAAATCCGGACTCTTACTAGACTTTTTTTGCAAGCGTTTTTTTTTTAAAATTTCTAAATATTTTTTTTACACCTTTACTATATTTTTTGGTGATAAGTATATATTGGAGAGTTTTTTCTCTAACTTTTTCAATTTTTTTAAATTTTTGTCTACTAAACTAAAAGAGTTGAATAAAAACTCATTCATTTCAGTCTTCAAGGTATCTATGCACATCATTTTGTACATCAGCATGCTATCAGGTATATTATATATTTTATAAAAAGGGTGTTACTCGATGTTTCATTTTCAAATTTGTTCCTAGAGAATTTTGGAAGTCCTGTAAGCAGCTTAATAAACATCTTTAACCTTGTTATCTTTGAGGATAACTTTGCAGCATTCAATTACCTAAATAATTACATCTTACTTCTAAACTTATGATGCTCTGTTGAACAAATGTCAGAAATATCCAATGAAATAATATTTTTAAGCTCTCTATTCGGTAACTATTTTGACTCATTAAAGCACGTATACGAATTTAACCCTTGTTACTACTCAATGGACTATCTGCACTTATATTATACTAAAAAAGCTTTTTATACCATTGTTATTTCAGCGTTTTCGGGCGATAACAGCGGTATTTTAAAAATAGTTACACTTAACTTAAGGTTGGATATAGTTTTCTCTCAGTTTACTAACAAGTGAGGCTATTTTGTATTCGTTTTGTTGGTGACTTACTTCTTTAGTAATATAGTAAGGTTTAGGTTTCAATATGGATTTAATTTCTACTTCAGCTATTTCAAGACATTAGCAGATTTGGGCGAACAAGAATACGGATCTTATGATGATTTCAAATTCTTTCTATTCTTTTTAGTTCAGATTTTTATCTGATATTGCTGAGTCTTCTTCATAGGTTATACATTTTCAGTTCAGTCTCAAAGCACTTTAGTATTGCTAACAATTTCAGTTATGCTGACAATCTTATGTATCCCTGTAAGATTACTTTGAGACTTCGGATTATCCTTCGGAATGTACGTTAGAGGAGCAGGTAGTTCTTCTAATTTAGTGGTCGAGGGATTCTTTGATATCATTGGTGTAATTATAATTTTTACGCGTTTCATTGTTCAAAATATCAGATTTTTATTAGTTTTTGTTGCATTTTTCGAACTATTTGAGTGAACTGCTACAGACTCTAGCCTGCGCTATATTCTACAAATAGACTTAGGTGCATTATCGGATAGAAGCAATCATATGTTCAGCGACGTAACTTCGTTCTACACTTGTATTGTTTTATCTATCAAGATAAGTTTTATATACCTTTACCACCTATTACATTTAATAATCGTAAGTTTCATGCAAATCGGTGTCTACCTCATGGTGTCATTCTGACTGTTTTTCTTCCTGTATACGTCATTTTTTAGGATTACGGTCGATAGTTATTTTTCATATAAACGAAACTAAAGATGTTTGCACAATTGTTAAATTTTACGCCAAACGGAATTAATCATCAATACATGCCCATAATCTTTTCGCTAATGTTTCAGCAAACAGCAGTTTACTTCACTTTTATTTTATTTACATTATTCATCGTTTCTGTTCTAATTAGTAACCTCTTCGTAAAAAAAACAAGTTTTGCCTTCAATTTTATTAAAAATGCTTCAGTACTGGTTATGGGATTTATTTTTCTTTGTGTCTTTTGTAAATTTGTACTTTACAGCTTCAATTATAGAACATATGAGGTTTTTATAGCATCAAGAGCATTTACAACGTTAAAGTTCAATTATTTGTACTCAACCCCTTCATTATCACTCAACGGTTCCATATTGAGCGATGCTGTAGTTTTACTAGCGTTCAGCTCAGGCCTAACCTGCGTCTACCTATTAGGTGAAAAAAATTTGTCTAAGTATCTATCAAATGTCAATACTTTTTCAATCTTCCTCATAGCTATAATTTTGATGGTATACACCACAAATTTGTTAGTCATGTTTGTAAGCTTTGAATTACTATTTATACCCACAATCTATTTTATTTATAGCCACGGTTACGTAGAGCGAGTTGATAAAACTTTAAGAATCTTATTGTATTGAACACTGTGTGGTGCGTTCTTAGTGTTATGTAGCCTAAGTTACCTCTATTTTAAGTATAAAACTCTAAATTATTACTATCTTGGAATTATGGAGTTCTCCTATAATGAGAACCTTATACTGTTTATTATGATTTTCCTAGGATTTGGCGTCAAGATACCCGTGTTCCCGTTTCACTATTGACTAACAAAAATTCACGTCGAAGCTCCGGCAGGATTTTCTATATTTTTAAGCGGATTCTTGGTAAAGGCTGCATTGTATTGTTTTTACTTTTTTAATTTAATTTTTAACTTCAAATTGGGTACACAACTCGTAACCGCCGTAGCAATTTTTGGTATAGTAGAGTCTTCGATAAAGATGTGAACCCAGACTGATTTTAAAAAACTTATCGCGTTCGCAACAATTCAGGAAATGAACCTAATCTTGTATTTGTTAGTAAACTCACAAAATGTCCTAGAGTACAGCTTAGTACTATTTATACTAATACATGGTTGATTATCTACACTAATGTTTCTTTGAGTCGACATAATTCAAAAAAAAACCTCATCCAGAAACATTGTCTATATAAGTGGGCTAGGCCATACTTTTCCAGAAATCAGATATATTACGTGAGTTATTATTTTATTGTTTTCTGGATTCCCCCTAACAATAAAGTTCGTAATAGAATGGCAGGTGTTGGCAACCCTCGTACTCAATCCAACAATTTTAGTTGTCTTTGTTTTTTTTGTAGTAATAGTAACTGGGGGTATAGGGTTTGTTAAGCAAATGCTTCTACTATTGTATGGTTTGCCTAAACAGGACTCAACAGTAAATACTACACTGTCTAAGAGAGACAAATATCTCCTGTACTACACTACTGCTTTACTTATATCTTTAAATATACTAAATTTTTTCTTAGGTTAGTAGTAAATCTTTAAGATCGAAATTTATACATTAAAACTGCTTATACTGTTTGGGTTTGATAGTGAATAGTATTGCGAAAGAAAGGTTAAAAGTTCATTATTGTATGTGAAAAGACTTTGAATTTTAATACAATAATCAAATAAGGTAGCACCTTATTGTACCTTTGGTATAATGGGTTAGCGAGTTAATTTTTAAAGCAAGCGTAAGCGTAAAGATGTTAATTAAGTTTTAAAGATTAAACCCGAAACTAAGCGATCTAATAATGAACAAGTAGTAGACTGAACCCATAAATGTTGCAAAATTTTGGGATGATTTGTTATTAGGGGTGAAAGGCTTATCAAGCTTAGTGATAGCTGGTTCTCCGCGAAATCTATTTAAGTAGATTGGTTCTTATCATAATATTAGGTAATGTTAAATGTGAAAATCGCGAGATTTGATCATAATCTATCAATTAGTATTACGTTAAAAGAACTAAACAGACATGCAGTGCAAAGATTGTGTGTCAAGAGGGAAACAGCCCAGAACGTAGATTAAAGTAGTTAAATGAGTTTTAAAGCAAGGGGGTATCTTTTTAGAGTACAGAGGTAGGTTTGGAAACATCCATCCTTTAAAGAAAACGTAAAAGTTCAAGTATTCTGCGTATAGTTTATTAATATTAAAAAATTATATCCTCACAAATATAAGCAAAGAAAAAACTTTACTGAAATCACGTAACAGGTAGCGGAGTGTTCTCTATTTCGTTGAAGATTTTTTGTCAAAAAAATTAGAGAAATGAGTATTAAATATGCTAACATGAGTAATAAATTATTTGTAAAAAAACACAATACGTCGAATACTAACGTGATTTTTTAGTTATGATAAACTGACTAAATCATATGCGGCTCCTAAAAATTTATTTAACAATAAATTTGATGGTAAACTGGTAAACCTATATTAACTTATATAAAAGTTTAAAGACAAAAACTAGCAATAAGATTATAGTTGAAAAAAACCAAGATTAACCGTACTAATACCAACACAGGTTAGTTAACTGAGTAAGTTTAGACGAAAAAATGAATAATATTAAAGGAACTCGGCAAAATTTCTTTGTAACTTCGGGAGAAAAAGAGCTTTTAAGTATGATAAAATAGGGGGTAGCGACTGTTTATTAAAAACATAAGACTTTGCTAAATAGAAATATGATGTATAAAGTCTGACACCTGCCCAGTGCTGTAAGGTGAAACTTGATTATGTATGTAATCATATAAACCCCAGTAAACGGCGGCCGTAACCCTGACGGTCCTAAGGTAGCAAAATCCCTTGACGGGTAAGTTCCGTCCTGCACGAATGGTGTAACGACTGCCCCGCTGTCTCTAATATTATTTTTATGAAATTGAACTAGACGTGAAGATGCGTTAATATACAGCTAGACGGAGAGACCCTATGTACCTTTACTGTTATCTACTTTATGTTATTTATTCTATATAATATAGTGACGTAGTAATAATATAAAATTGAAAAACTACTTTATATATAGTAAAAACTAAAAAATTATAAAATAAATTTTTATTAGGTAGAGAGACAGTTTAGCTGGGGCGGCTACCTCCCAAAAAGTAACGGAGGTAAACAAATGACTTATTTTATAGAAGTATTCTAGAGAAAGAGGAACGATTAAGATAAGTTTGATTAAAGTACCTACAAGTATTTTAAGGATGAAAATCTGTCATAATGACCCGATTTTTTATTATGTGTAATAAATCGTTCAATGAATAAAAGGTACACTAGGGATAACAGGCTAATGATTTCTGAGAGTCCCTATTGAAGAGATCGTTTGGCACCTCGATGTCGGCTCATCATATCCTAGTGGAGCACACGCTGCTAAGGGTTCGGCTGTTCGCCGAATAAAATGGTACGTGAGCTGGGTTTAAAACGTTGTGAGACAGTTTGGTCCCTATCTACTGTATAACTAAAGAAAAAATTTAAATCTACTTCAGTACGAGAGGACCGAGGACAAAAGGCCAATTGTTAGCGTTTATGTTGTCAATGTAAGACGCAAAGCTACGCCTTATTTTATAACCAAATTTATTGGGAATTAATTAATTTTTTTTCTTTAATAGTGATGTGGAAGATTACCACAGTAATTAAATGG
>Ga0105050_10004657_pt1 | contig 18124 bp, 10 predicted proteins | sample FRY01_FD_78088 | JGI IMG/M metagenome (GOLD analysis project Ga0105050, IMG submission 78088) | Freshwater microbial communities from Lake Fryxell liftoff mats and glacier meltwater in Antarctica - FRY-01 | ecosystem: Environmental > Aquatic > Freshwater > Ice > Glacier meltwater ... | reverse complement strand
GATATTCCGGTCGATAGCGCGCCAATGGTGCGGGCAGTCTCGACGAACGTTGCTCCGCCGAGACTGCTTTTTGGACTCCCATTGGACGCAGGAGTAGCTGCCTCAAAAAATCCCCCATTCTGGACAGATGCCACTAAAATCCGAGAAAAACCACTTAATCAAGCACAGCACGGGCGAAGGATCGGATAAAGGAACTGGCATCGCCTGCTACGGCCTTGCGATCCAATTCTTAATCAGGTTTCCATCGAGATTCCAAAGTCGAACCTCGCCGTTAAAGGCACCGGAAACGATCCGTGAATCCGCGGCGTGCATGGCAACGGAAAGCACCCAATCTTCGTGACCCTTAAATTCTTGTGCGATCTTGTTGGACGCTAGATCGAACTTCAATAGCCGTCGGTCGGAACAAGGTATGAGCACAAAACCGTCACCACGGACCACTCGGTAACCTTCGCCGCCAATCCCAACTTCCGCCACTTTTTTTGCGTCTTGAACATTCCACCGGTGCAGCTTGTTGTCAGTCCCGACGGAAAGCACTTGAAGGGCGTCGGGTGTGAATGCGACACCCCGGACCGCGGCGCCGTGGCCTTGATAACTGACGAGCATTTGACCTGTTTCTCGTTCAAAGACTTTGGCGGACTTATCACGACTTGCCGCAACCAGCCGCTTTCCATCGTCACTCCAGGCGATCGCCGTCACCCAATCAGCGTGACTCGAAAGTGTACGCACTACCTCCTGTGTCTTGCTATTAACGATGCGGATCGATTGATCAGCCGACGCGATTGCCAACTCGTCGCTGTGGGGACGGTAGGCGACGTCCAATGCAACATCCGTTGATCTTCCGACGACACCTTTAACTTCCCCGGTGGTAAAATCGATTAACCGCACTTCGCCGCTACGGCCGGGTTCGCCACATGCAACCGCTAAGGTCTTTCCATCAGGGCTCATCGCAATCGCGAAGACTCGCTGTCCGATGTTTTGGATACGACGGACCAATTTCGCATCGGCAGCATTCCAGACCGTAATCTCGTGGTAACCACCGGCAAGGATTTGTGATCCGTCCGGCGAAAATGCGACCGCAGTCAAAGGAATATTGACATTGTACTTGTCCGGCGGAGGCGAGTATTGCGGTGCCGGAATCACAAAGGCAAGCAATGCGCTCTCATCGCTCCCGTCGAACGCCGCGCCCGCCGCAATCCAGTCGGAAATCAATTTGATTTGCTCTGCGGAAAGCGGTTCGCTTTCCGCAGGCATCCGTTCCGATTCATCGGAAGTTGTCAATCGTCGGAGTAGTTCGCTGGCGTGCGGATCTTTCGCCGCAATCGGCGTTTGCTCTGAATCCCCGACCTTAATCAAATCGCTAAACGTGTCGATGCGATAGCCGCCTTCGGCTTTTTTCGCGCCGTGACAAGCGACACAATATTCTTGAAAAATGGGTGCAATGTCTTTGCTAAAACTAATTACCTCTGTCGCTGGCGTCCGAGAGGAAACCAGCGAGAGGCAAAATCCGATTGCCACGAAGGCGAGTTTGTTTCGGCGGTTCATAAAGACTCAGTGTTGAAAGAGAAACTCGTCGGTATTCAGCAGCGCCCAGACGACGTCTTCGAGTCCCGCGGCGATGTTCTCACGTTTCTTGCAGTGTTCCAAAGCAGCATTGCGTTCAACCTCTGCTGGCAGTCTGCAAACGGCAGCCAGGTACAGGTGCCGCAACACTTCCTCGACTGGTGTTCCCGCCGCTAGTGCGATGTGGAATCGGTTTTGGGGGTCTCTCAATCTCTCATGAATCATCGGGCCGTTGAACAGTTCAATCGCCATCCCCAAGTTAGAGTCACCCACTCGTTCACAGGCACAGACGGTGCTCCGCTCGGGTTGTCCGAAGACTTTCAAAAAGTCGACTTTGACGACGTCTGGTGCTGGCAACTGAGTCGCCTTCGTTCCGACCGGTAGATTGCCGAATGTTTGCGAAATGCCCGTGACGTGATTCACCGCGTCAAGCAACTGTTCGGCCGTCAGCAGCCGAGGCTGTTGGTGTGAAAAGTAGAGCGTATCGTCTTGGTTGAAGTCGTTTGTGAGATGGCTCGCTTGGTAGGTCCGGCTGTTGAGTATCGAACGCAACAGGTGCTTAGCCGAGAATCCTCCGTCGATAAAGTCTTTCGCAAGCGCGTCCAACAGAGGCTCGTTGGTCGGTGGATTGGAATCACGAAAATCATCGACGGGATCGACAATGCCGCGGGCAAAAAGTTGACTCCAAATTCGGTTTGCTCCGATCTTCGCGAAGTAGGGATTTTCGGGAGACACCAACCACTGGGCAAGTGCTTCACGGCGGTCTCCGGAAATGTTGTTCTCCAGATTTCCGGTGACCGGAAGCCAGGGTTTCATCTGCTCGCCAGTTCTCGGTTGCGTCACTTCGCCGGCTTCAGACGCCCAAACAAACATTTCTCCCGTGCGCTGCGTCTTGCGCCGTTGGACACGATTAAAGAACGCCCCCAAACCATAATAATTATCTTGCGTCCAACGCTCGAAGGGATGGTTGTGACACTTGGCACATTGCAGTCTCGCACCAAGAAAAACTTGTGAAATCGTTTCGACACATTCGTTCATGTCGGCGGAGGTGCGATAGAAATTCGCGGGCGGATTTGACAGGGTACTGCCACTTGCGGTCAACAACTCTCTCGCAAAGTCGTCATAGGGCATGTCGTTGCGAATCGCGTCTTCGACCCATCGATGATATTTATAAACACCCTCATCCCCAACCAACTTGCTGGTCATTCTAAGCAAGTCGCCCCACTTGAGTGCCCAGAACTTTGCGAACTCTTCTCGCTCAAGCAACTGATCAATCAACTGAGCTCGCTTGTCCGCTTGAGCGTCATTCAGGAAAGCATTGCACTGATCAACCGTTGGTAGAATACCGATTACGTCCAAGTAAACACGTCTTAAGAATTCCGCATCGGAACATGTCTCCGCAGGCAGATACTGAATCTGGAGTAACTTTGCGTTTACATATTCATCGATGTAATTATTGGGCGGTGGCGAGGTCCAAGCAAAGTTCGCAACCGGTTCAATGAACATCAGTGGCGCGGATTCGATGTGCTCTAAAAAGCGAACCAGGATGACCGCTTCGCCGCGTCCCTGCGCGGTGACCAATCCTTGTGCATCGACGGTGGCGACTCCCGTATTGGAAGTTTCATACGCGACAAGGTCAGTCACATCGCGACTGGTGCCGTCAGCAAAATGAGCGGTGATGGCGAGCTGTTGGTGTCCAGCGATGCGTTGAAGAACTCGCTTTGAATGAGGAAAGATTTCCAGCCGGATACATCTCGGCGTCCCCACGGGATCGGCCATGGCTCCTTCGCGAATCCAGTCCGTCAAGATCTTGTAAGCGGCGTCGTCCTTGCTAAGTTGCTTGCCCCCACCGTGGCCAACTTTCATGAGTGGCTTGAGCAGCAGCAAGCTCTGCTCGGGATCCATACAATTAACGCGGCGTCCGAAGTCTTCACGAATCAGCGTCAACTCGTCGAGCGATCGGTCGAAGGCACGCAGTGACAAGCGAAACATACCTTTGCCACTGGGTGAGCCGTGACAGGCGCCAGAGTTGCACCCTTGTTTCGACAATGCGACCAACACATCGGATTCAAATTGGGTGCGGCTTGCGATCTCCATATTTGCAACCCGGACCACGATCGATTGGCGAAGCGGGCCAAGCTGGACGTTGATTTCGGTTTCACCGTTCGCGACTGGATAAACAACCGTTCCACGAACCTTCGCAATCTCGGGGTTTGCTGATGTGATAAGGACATCGTCGGTCCAATCTCGCGGGAGTTGTTTGTCGTCATAACCGGTCACCACCAATTGGCGTTTCGCCTTTTGATCAGCAAGCAAGATTTCGCTCGGATAGACCTCCATTGTCTTCGCTCTGGCAATCATGCGAAGCGGGTTGGAATGACCTGTAATTGAAAATTCACTGTCGCGGTATTTGCTCATCGCTTCGAAGGCGAGCGTAATGGGTTTGCTGGCGTCGATATCGGCAGCAACCTTTAATTCGAATGTCGCGGTGTTCTGGTCCGCCGCGATCGTCAATGTCTCCGGAGCTTCAATGCCTACGGGCAAATCCTTTGTTTTGAGCGCAACGGATTGAGCGTCTCCAGTTCGCTCGAGCGAAACCATAACGGTAGCCGTCGAGCCAGCGATAAGTGGTTCAGGGCAATCGATGCTTACTCGCAGGGGCTCCATCCACTCAATGGGCACCTTGATCGCATCGATTCGCCCCCGATCGTTGAACTCTGAATAAACCAGCAGCGGCAACTCGTGTTGCTCATCGGTGTTGTCACCGCTTTGAGTAAAGTTTGTGGTGTATGCGTCTTTATCGATTTTGACATCAACAGCCCATCCGTCGGGAAGTCCGTCTGGAAGCACGTTAACGACGGCTTTGAACTCTGGCTTGATTCGTTTGATATTAAACGTCACCGCATGTTTCTTTACCGGACGCGCAAATTGAACAGGGCCAGCGGGTTCCAAGGCAAAGTACCCATCCGTCGACGCGATTCCGGCCAAAGCGATCTTGCCATCGTTCCAACCCTGTGGAAAGACGATGTGTGGTTTCTTCAGACGATTCACATTGATGCTAGTGACCCGTGAGCGGAGTTTTGCATTGTCTTTTGCATGACCGATCAACTCGATTGCCGTGAGTGATTCCGCCCCCCATCCATTGTCGGCAGTCACATATATTTTCGCCTCCGTCGCTTTCGCCGGAATGAGCGGGTTCAATATTCGCAATCCTGTGGCGGGCTCGGCTATTGTGAGGTCAATCTCACCGTCGAAGCCAAAGCGATTGACTTGCAGGGTAAGCGAGCAGGCACCGGTGGCGGGCTCGATCGTGAACTGCTCAGGCGTTTTCGCGTCCCCTTTTAAAGCAAGTGAAAACGTTCCGGCTGGCTGGATGTCGATCCAGTACCCAAAGCCATCGCCACCGCGTCCAAGCAGATCGGTGACCTCCAATCGGTGCTCGTCATCATCCGCAAACTTGTAATCAAAGCTCCACTCATCGGATTCCGTGACTTTGGTCTCGGCGACTTTAACACCCGCTGAGTTGAAGAGCTGCATCTGCAACAGCGTCATGCAACCTAGGCTGCGAGTCCGTGAGCTGAACCGCGCCAGAGTCTGTGTTGCGCCGCGGATGGCATAATGATCTCGCTCGTTCGCAGCGGCCAGTTTTCCGCTGATACCGATCGGAATCGAAAGTGGAGCGGTCGACGAGGATGCTGCTGCGTCCTCACGTTCGACATTCGATTCAATCTCACAGACATGAACCGGTACCCAAGCAGACGATTTTCCATCGCTAAGTCGTGACGACACAGTTAGCGAGTCGCCGAGAAAGTCAGCGGCAACAGACACATCGCGTTGTTGAACTGGGAGTCCATTCGTGTTTACAAAGTTGATTGTGGAATTGCTGCCGCGCTGAATCGCTAACGGATATGCGTGGATCAAAACCGGAAAGTCGCCGACTCGCAAATGGTAATTACCGCCAGCGGTGTAACGGTTATCTCGCACCTCCAAAACGTACTCACCTGCCGTCATGAATTCGTGGCTGAACCGAACTTCGGGTCCCACTCCGTCATCATCAAATGTTTGAATCGTGGTTCCGTCACTACTTAATAGACGAACGAATGGATCCATGGATGATTCAATGGATTGAGTCAGCACTTCAAACGTCAAGCGTTGACCTTGGCTGACGGTGATTCGATAGAAGTCACTTTTCGAGCCATCGCTTAAACCATCAACGGCCGCCAAAGTTTCAATCGATTGCGTGGTATCAAGCGAATGATTGTTGCCGTTGTCGTTCACCGTCGGGAGATCATCGACGAGCAATACCAAAGGATCCGCTGGACCTGCCAGCGTTGCGGTCCAGATGCCCAGTGGTCCGAGCGGCGTACTCTCCGGCAACGCAAGTGAAACGATCGCCTTCTCAGGTTCAACGGACTCGATCTTGATGATCGCACCCAGAGCACTTGTGATCACTCGCAGTTGTTGATGCAAGTCCTTGCCGGTGAGCGTCAGCTGTGTCGTTTCGCCTGGTTTGCACGAACGAGGTTGCACATTGGTTACGCTCGCGATTGCATCGTCACTGGCCAAGACCAGCAACCAGCCGAGCACAACACCAGCGATGATTTTTATATAATGCATTTTGGTACGTCTTTACCGTCTTAAGTTAGCCCCGCGATGGGCTGACCCTGATAGATCATATGGGGGCGATTCTGGCTGTCGTGCCAAGCGGCGGTCGCAGGAATACCGAGCGCGTCATAGATCGTCGCCGCAAAATTTTCTGGCTTCACGGGTTGCTGATTGGGGTAAGCGCCGTGAGCGTCCGAGGCACCGACCACGTTTCCGCCACGAACGCCTCCACCGGCGAACCAAACCGATTGAACCGCGCCCCAGTGGTCTCGTCCTGGAAGCTTGTAGTGCTTTTCAAGAAGTGAAATTTGGGGCGTGCGTCCAAACTCACTCGCCATCACGATCAATGTTTCGTCAAGCTCACCCGTCGCACGCAAGTCATCCAACAGCGAAGAAACGGCACGATCCGTCGGAGGCAAAAGATGGTTCTTCAAATGAGGAAACGCATTGCCGTGCGTGTCCCAAGTTTCATCGTTCCCCAAGTTGACTTGGACCAAATTGACGCCGGCGGCAACCAATCGGCGAGCCATCAATAACGACCATCCGAATGAGTTGCGGCCATATCGATCCAACGTTTTTTCGTCAGCATTCGTGACATTGATTGCATGATGCACGGTCGCGTCCGTCATCAGCGAAACCGCGCCCTGGCGCAATCGATCGAAATGCTCCGTCTCTGCGAACCTACCTAACGTCTTTCGTTGATGCTGGAGCGTCTTTAACAGTTCCAATCGACCGGACACCTCACGCATTCCCAGTCCGTGCGGAAGATTTAATTGTGGGGCTTGATAGATCCGCTCATCCGCTTTTCCGCGATCTTGGTGATCAAAGCTGAATTCAGGATAGGCACCGTAAGCGGTATGGTGAAACGGCGATGCATCAATCATCCACGGATCATGTTGCGGCCCCATCACGCCCGCGTTCTGTCCTGGGATCACACGCCCAGAGTTGTGAACCAGACGCTCAGGAATCACGATCGCAGGTGGCAGGTTGTTTGCGGCCTGAACGGTGCGACCCACGATCGCGGCGATGGAGGGATCATCGGTGCGGTTGGCGGCATTGGCGCTGAAACCTGTCGGCAAATCGGATTGCCCGGTCAACATGATGTGATGCGCTGCCGAGTGCTCATTGGAACCATGGGTCAACGATCGGCACAGCGCCCAGTGCTCACTGCGTTCGGCCAACATCGGTAGGTGTTCACAAATTTGAAGGCCCACGGTTTGCGTCGCGATCGGCCGAAATTCGCCGCGCACATTCTCCGGCGCATCGGGCTTCATGTCGAAGCTTTCGTGCTGCGATAATCCGCCCGAAAGAAAGATGAAGATGCACGATTTCGCTTTGCCAGAGTTTGCATTGCCCGTTGGCGTGGCGGAGTCACTGGCGACTGCTTCCCGCAACCCGATAAGGTGATTGGTGCCGAGTCCCAAAATTCCGATCGCACCTACCTGCAACGCTTCACGCCGCGAAGCTTTGGCATGGATCCAGCCCATTGATGTCGTTCGGCGGCAACGATCACTCATGCCGAGGCTCCCGAATAAAGCTGCGAAATGACTTTCCCGTTGAGTAAGGAGTGCGGTCGCTTGAGCGGATCGATGATGGTGGCTTCTTCGTCAACACCAAGTGCATTGAAGACCGTTGTGCAGATATCCGCAGGTGACCAGGACGTTGTAATCGGGTATGCCGCTTGGGCATCGGTTTGTCCCAGCACTTGGCCGCCCAAGACTCCGGCACCAGCAAACAGACCTGAATAAGCACTCGCCCAGTGATCGCGTCCCGGTAAGGTTTGACCAGGCAACGTTGAAATTTTTGGCGACCGGCCGAACTCACCCATCACCACGACCATGGTCTGTTCGAGCAAGCCTGAGGACTGCAAATCATCCATTAATGCCGCGAGCCCCTGATCAAGTTGGGGAAGCAGCGTGTTCTTCAGCTTTCCCCAATTGTCCGTATGTGTGTCCCATGTTTGCACAATGCCCATGGTTGCCTGAATGATCGGAACGCCCGCTTCGATCAACCGGCGCGACAACAACAAAGACTGCCCAAACTTATTGCGTCCGTATCGATCGCGAACAGCGTCTGGCTCGCGACTGATCTCGAACGATTCCACGACGCGGCCGGAAGTCAGCAGATTGAAAGCGATCTGTTGCTGCTCGCGAAAGGCTGTGACATCATTGGCCAATTCCCCCGTACGCCCGCGATTGAATCCGTCCAATAGTTCACGACGCGATTGCAACCGATCGAGCGTAACTCCCTCGCGCATTGCCAGCGCTTGCATTCGAAAATTGGCATCATTAGGGTCGCCTTGAATCTGCCAAGGATCGTACTTCGCACCCAAGAATCCTGAATATTGACCTGGCCAAGTAAGCGGACCTTCGATGAAGTAGTTCGGAAGCGAAACGCCAGTGGGAATACCGTCGTTGCGGGGCCGAACAAAGTCCAGCGCCGATGCCATGTTGGGAAAATCGCTTCGCGTCTCAACGCGGTCAAGGTCGCTGCCACCGCGGGGCAAGGGCGTCGGTCGCCCCGTCAGAGCAACGTGCGTGGCAAGCAGGTGATTGTGTTCGCGATGGGCGAGTGTTCGCACCATTGCCCAGCGGTCGGTTTGTTGAGCAAGCTTGGGGAGGTGTTCACACACCGCAACGCCAGGAATGGTGGTCGAGATCGTGCCGAACTCGCCTCGCACTTCCGCAGGGGCATCGGGTTTGGGATCGAGCATGTCAAGTTGGCTGGGCCCACCGCTCAACATCACCAAAAGCACTGACTTCGCCTTGTTTTTCCCCGAAACCTCACCACCGGGAGCCGCCGCGGAAGAAATACGAGGCACGGCTAGACCAACGACACCAGCGGTTCCAATTCGCAAAAATCCTCGGCGATCTGCAACAAATGTCGGCAGCATGCGTCAGTCCTATCAGGCGGGAGGAGCGTGGGGAGCGCGGGGAGCGCGGTGGGTGTCCCGACAGTATAACCAAATTCACGCGTGGCAATGGGGCGATCGAAAGATCCGTCTCACAAAGTAGTTGACAGGGACGACGTTACCCGGCTTCATGCAGCCTAACAAACATCGCGAGCAACTCCTCCGCGTTGAACGCTTGAGGAGCAAATACGTCGCCGCCGATTGATTTTTCCATAAACGTTCGTTGAACCTTAAGATGTTTCATCGACCAATCCGCGAAAATGTGACTGTCGCACTCTGCAAATTCCACCAAACATACGGTGTGATGCCGCTTATCCAAAAGAATACGCGAGTACGTCTTTGAAATTGCTTCTCGCTCACCCTCGAGAATCTGCGCGAACCTGCCGTCTGCAAACACGAGCGCACCGGTGATCCCGTCACGAGAATTGCTTATCTCAGACGCTTCCAAAATGGATCCCAATACCGACAAATCGAGACCAGGCTCAGCCGTGCTGTAGTAGGTAAGACGGGATAGTCGCAAGTCAGGTGGATTGATCATTCAAGTGCCCTTTGCTCGTGGTGCTCAACGGATGGTTCAAATATCGAACTGAGAAACGCCATGACGGTGAAGGAACATTCACGTTAAGCGCCGGATCTAAAAACTCTCGACTGTCGACACCCAGCGGAATTTCAGTGCGTTCGTTTTCTGACCCAGGGGACGTCAGGTGCTCTCTTGGTCACACTCGCCATTGCTGCAGGATGAGACACGCCCCATAAACATTGACTATCTGTGATCCGTTTTTCATTCGACTATTTAATCAGTCGGCTTGAGTTGATGCCGCGTAGTCGCACACAAAATAAGGTCGCAAGCGACCGCAACCTCACTTGTCGTGATCTCTCATCGCAAAATCAATGCATGTGTTTGCCTTCAAACTTGCCGAAGCGCAAACACTCAACCAGCGAATGCGGTGGCTTGAATCGGCACAAGGCCGGCGAGTGCAATTGCGTGCAATTCGAAGCTTTTTGTCGAGGCAGAATTGCGATTCATTTCAACTGTTTTTCGCAGTGTGAAATAAACGCAAGTCGCAAATCGGAATCAAAAAGCATGAATTTTAAATCGCCCCAATCAAGCCACACATGCCATCGCAGCGATAACGTGCAATCAAGACTTGCCGGGTTCTCACTCACGTTCCTTGTCCCGAAGATTCGGTTGAAGGAGCTCGCGGAAATTTTCGCCGAGAATCAAACGCTTATCGCTGTCAGAAATCTTAGCTCCGACGACCTTTGACAACTCGGTTCCGAGCGACCGCGACGGCAAATGGCTACCGAAAATAATCCGCTCGGCTCCGAGTTCTCTCACCGCCATTTCAATGAAGCCCGCCGTGGCGTCGAATCCAGACGTTTCGGCATAAACATTCGGTGAATCGCGGATGGCGCGAATGCCTCGTTCCCACTCTCCGCCGGTATGGGCACAAATAAATTTCTGTTCGGGGAACCTCAACGCCAGCTCCGCCAACTCTGATGGCGTTGATTCTCCGGGCGACTGCTTGCCGCCGGTTTTGAACCAGGTGTGTTGCATGATGGCACCACCGAGTTCCCCGATGCGCTCAACAAGCGGATTGAAATTGCGATGAGTGCAGGTCAGTGCTCCAGAACCACCGCCTGGAAAGTAAACTCCTCGCATCGGTCCATCGCGTAGCCAGCGATTCAGGCCATCGAGTGAGTCGCGAATTTTGTTTGCGTTAAGCTGAATCATTCCCAACAACAAGTCAGGCCATTGCTGCAAGGGCTTCAATACCGACTCGGGATGAGCAGTCACCAATGCTTCAAAGTCGGAATCGTTTGTCGTTCCAAGTCCCACATGAGGGAAGTAACAAAGCTTCTCAAAGCATCCTTTTTCAATCCTCGACATGGAACGGTGGATGTCAGCGATCAACTGACTACTTCCATCGCGACCCGGATGAGAATACGATGGTGTAAAGTAAGAATCCCAGATTCGATACTCCTTTAGCCGCTGTGGTGACGGAAGACCAAACGCTTCACCGGAGATCTTCATGTGTTGCTCCGTTTTAGCAACCGATGAGTATTTTCAAAAAGGAGCGGCCGAAGCATTTCGACATCAAGCTCCGATTCATACACGCGAATCAATGAGGCTTCCGGGATCAAGAACGGAGCGCCGGTTCCGAACATCACGCGGCCGGCAGGAACAGATCGCAATAGCTGCGCAAGACCGTCGCTGCCATCCACGCGGGACGTGTCTAAGAAGACGCCAGGAGCCTTCGCCAATTGATCGAGCAGTGGCGAACGCAGTCGAACGCCAAGGATTTGGACGCGTGCATGAGGCATCTCTTCCATCAAACTTGGAAGCGGCGTTAGATTAATCTCTTCGACCCGCAACATCGGGTGCTGGGTTCGAGTGTCCTCCATCCCGGCGACGATCTGGACGAATTTCCCGGCGGCTGTTGCCTGTTTAAGTAACTGCATGAATCGAGGATCAGCTAGCGAGTAGCCGTGATAACCAGGATGCAATCGAATGCCCGGCATGTTGTGCGTCTCAACGCAGCGACGCAAGTCCTCTCGCCAATCTGGCAACTCTGGATTCACCGAACCGATGGGAAACAATTCCGGGTATGGCTGACAAGCTTCCGCGAGTCGATGGTTCACTCCGGCGACGTCTCGGTGCAAAATTCCTTCAAAACTTCCGGCCCAGGCTTGGGCGATTCCCAGGGACCGAAGTTTCGTCACCAGTGCCGCGGTTTCATCCAACGGAAGCCGGCGAAACGGCCATTGAAACAAATGGATGTTGGTATCGACGATTGAAAACGGCGACGGCGAGGAGTTGTTGCTTGTCCCTTCCGGTTCAGGCTCTTCGGATTGCGCCGCCTCAGCAATCAGCGCCGAAGCGGTGCTGGCTGTGATCACGGTTGCGAAAAGATCTCGTCGGTTGAGAAGCGATTTTTCAGGGATCAACTCAGAATCTCCGTGACGACCTTCGGGGGCTCGACACCAGTCAATCGTTCCTTCAAACCGCTACGCTCGAAGAAGAGCTTCTGATGATGCAGCCCTAGCAGATGCAAAATCGTGGCGTGGAAGTCGTGGACGCTGACCGGGTTCTCCACGACGCGATGACCGAACTCATCTGTCTGTCCATACGTCATGCCACCCTTGATGCCGCCCCCGGCCATCCAGGAACTGAACGCCTGCATGTTGTGATCGCGACCGGTATAAACATCGCCTGATTTTTGTGACGTCGGTGTTCGACCAAATTCACCGCCCCAAATGACAAGCGTTGAATCAAGAAGCCCTCGTTGTTTCAAATCGCCAAGTAACGCAGCGACGGGCTGATCGGTTCGTCGGCATGCGGCTCGGTGATTAGCAGCGAGATCCGCGTGGCTGTCCCAAGGCTGCTCCTCAAGAAAAATTTGAACAAACCTCACGCCTCGTTCAACCAGACGCCGCGCCAGCACACAGCGCCGCGCAAAAGAATCGGTTTCACTCTGCCCCACGCCGTACATTGAAAGCGTCGCAGCACGTTCCCGAGACAGGTCAAGCGTCTCGCCTGCGGCCAACTGCATACGAGCGGCAAGGCTGTAAGATTCAATGCGGGCATCCAGTTCCGGGGAGTGCGGTCGCTGCGTACGGTGGATTTCGTCAAGACGATTGAGAAGACCGCGTGCTGATTCAGTGACCGCAGAGGGTTGTTCATACTGCGGCTTCAGGTTCAGGATCGGCGATCCTGTCGGCCGCAAACGAGTCCCCTGATAAAGCGGTGGCAGAAACGCCGCGGTCCAGTTGCGGGCACCATTTTTTGGCAAACCCAGCGGATCGCTGAGCACCACATAAGCGGGCAGATTTTGGTTCTCCGAGCCGAGTCCGTACACCGTCCAGGCGGCAAGCGTGGGATAGCCCATAAAAAGCCGGCCGCTGTGGATCTTGTAGAGGGCGTTATCGTGATTGGGGTGATCGGTCCACATCGAGTTGATCAAACACAGTTCGTCCGCCATCTGCGCGGTTTGTGGAAGGACATCCGCCATCCACATGCCGCACTCGCCGTGTCGCGCGAAGGGATAGCGTCCACCCATCATCACGCCGACGTCTGCCGTGCCCTGATTGCCGATCTCTTCGACATTGCCAGGATACGGTTTTCCATCTAAACGATTGAGCGCTGGCTTGGGGTCGAACAGATCCATCTGGCTCGGCCCACCATTCATAAACAGCTGAATTACCGCCTTCGCCTTCGCCGGATGATGTCCCGGTTTGGGCTTCAGATTCAGTGGTGAGATCAGGGGTGCGGGTCCTTCGGCCGTTGCGGCTGATTCGCTTGCCAGCGCCGACGTGCCACCAAAGAATTCATCGCAAAGCAAGTGCGTTAGCGCAGCGCCGAAAAGTCCATCGCTGGTGCGAGAAAAGAAGCTGCGACGGGTGCCGCGTGGCGGTAAGCGGTCATCCATTTCAGACATTGTCTTTTTTCACTGCATCAATCGACATAAAGAAAAGCCGCGGAATTAAGCATGATGTGACAGTAGGTTTCAAACGCCGCTTGAGGATCATCTTGCCACTGTGCTTCAAGTGCATTTAACGCTTGCACGCCGAGCGCTCGTTCCACGTCGCTTGGCGAGCGGCTGAGGGCGAGTTCGTAGACGGCGTCCACCTGTCTGCCACGATCGCTGTCGGCCTGGTTTCCAAGGATCTGCGTCACTCGAGCGGCGAAGGCTTGCGCCAACTGGTGCACCTGTTTGTTATGCATCAACATCAAAGACTGTGGTGAGACAATCGACTCGTTGCGGGCGGTGCAGTTTGGTCCCATCTCGGGATAATCAAACGTGTCCATCATCGTCGGGATTTCCGTGCGACGATATTGCAGATAAACGCTACGCCGCCATCCACCGCCCACCGTTGGGTTTACGCTTACCAGCCCATCGCGATCGACCGACACCGAATCGGGCGGACCACCAGGAGTCTCATTCAGTTGTCCAGAAACAAACAGCAACGAGTCCCGCAGAGCCTCTGCGTTCATTCGTCTCAGCGGCATTCGGGAAAGCAATTCATTCGTTGGATCTCGTTGGAGCTGTTCTTCGGTGATGCGACTTGATTGACGATAGGTGCGCGAGTTCATGATCATCCGATGCATCGCTTTGATGCTCCATCCCTGCTGAACAAACTCCATCGCCAACCAATCGAGCAGCTCGGGATGCGAGGGGCGTTCACCTTGAATGCCAAAGTTTTCGAGCGACGCGACAAGCCCGCGGCCGAAGTGGTGGTGCCAAATTCGATTCATCATCACGCGTGAGGTGAGCGGATGCTCGGGCTGCGTCAACCAGCGAGCGAAAGCCAGACGACGCCCCGTTTTCGAAGTTCCGTTGGGAAATGGTGGCTCGACCGAAAACGGAGTCTGGCCATCGGTCAATACCGAAGGGACGCCTGGTCCCACCAACCGGCCGGACTTGTCGTATTCACCACGATTCAAGATGTAAGTCGGCGATGGATCGCCACGGTCCCATAGTGCTCGAATGGTAAGCGGTGGTTCCATCCGCTGGCGAATTTCCGCGATGTTGGCTTCGATCTCGGTGATCACTTGTCGGGCTTGATGCACCGCGGTCGGTTGGTCTTCATCCGGTAACAACTCGGCAAGCTGCAGCTTCTCCACCAAAATCTTTTGTGTCAACGTGCGTGTGTTATCTGCTTCCGTCAGAGCTGCCAGCGTGTCTTGACGGTCGGCTTCGGTTTGTTCAGGGTAATGGTGCCGAAGCAGTTCAAGCTGTGCATGGGAGATCGTCAGTTTTAGACGTGACTGCAGCGACTTGAGTTCCTTGTCGAGCGGCGGGTTCACGGCAGCGACGCGTTTTCGCTGCTCGTCCGTGGCAACGTTCAGCGACCGATTCTTGAAGCTTAACCAGTCGTGCTCGTCCAGTGCGCCTTGAAAGATCGCCTTGAAGCGGTAGTAATCTCGATGGGGAATCGGATCGTATTTGTGCGTGTGGCAGCGAGCACATTCCATCGTCAATCCCATCAATCCCGAGCTGACGATCGTGATTGCATCGCTGACCACACCCAGTCGTTCAGGCACAAAGTTCATCGTGCGTGATCCCGTTTGATCGATGCCCATCCTCAGGAACCCGGTCGCCACGAGTTTCTCGACCATCTCTTCGGTCACGGTCGTCGCCGCTTCGCAGTCGACAAGTTCATCACCGGCGAGTTGCTCTTGCAAAAAAACGTCATAGGGTTTGTCATCATTGAAAGCGTTGATCACATAATCGCGATACTTCCATGCGACCTCGCGAATCGGATCCGCGGAGATGCCGCCTTCGGAATCGGCATAGCCAGCGAGGTCGAGCCAATAACGCCCCCATCGCTCGCCGTAATGAGGTGACGCAAGCAAATGATCGATCATATTTTGATACCAGCGGGCATCGATGCCGGTGCGCCAAGTCATCCATTCATCGCGACTTGGCGGCATCCCGACAAGATCCAGGTAAGCACGACGGATCAACGTGTCACGATCGGCTTGGGGGGCAAAGGTCAGGTCATCTTGATCAAGCTTTGCCAATACCAGTTCATCAATGGATGACGAACCAAAGGGTACAGCCAGCGGTTGAAACGCCCAGTGCTGGCGGTCTTCATCGGAGATCAAGGGATCGGGCTGCGTTGTCGCCACGTCGGCCGGTACATCGATCTCCGGTGCACCGTCAGCGATCCAATCTCGTAAGGTCGCAACTTCGACGGAGCCCGGACGCCTGACAAAGAATTTCAATAAGCTTTCCTTGGGTGGACAGGCTTCGCTTTCGATTCGCTGAATCATCAGGCTCGCAGCGGGATCACCACTCACTATCGCCGGACCATGCTTGCCACCAATTCGCATGGCGAGCGGACTGCGCAGATCAAGACCACCCTCTTTGAGTTGGCGTCCGTGACAAGCGGTGCAGCGAAGCAGCAGGATCGGCAACACGTCGTGCTGAGTGAGTTGTTTCTCCAGTGCCTTTGCTGGATTGCGGGCTCGACCGCCGCCCGCAATCCAGCGGCGAATCAGGCTTTGCTCCTCATCGCTCAAAGGAGCTTCGTCCGCCGGAGGCATCTCACCATTTTCGATCATCGTCCACAGCCAACTGTCTTCGATCGAGTCGGCAATCAGGCTTTCACCCGACTCGCCTCCACGACGAATGCTGTCCATCACCGATAGGTTGAGTTCACCTTTGTGCACATTGTCGCTATGGCACTTTCCGCATTTCACCGCAAAAACCGGTTGCACATCGGACTCAAATACCAGCTCGTTTTCATTGCCTTGGCACGACGCGCCTGGTAGCAAGCCGCATCCCAAAAAGATCAACAGAATCAAGCGGAGAAAATGCATACAAGTTCGCGGTGGGGGGCGGGTATCGAAAATGGATATCGACGGCGACGCGACAACGATCAATTTCGGACGGCGGGAGGAAATCAAAAGTAGTCTAAGGCTTCGTAGCCAGCAACACAAACATTTGGAGAGGGCGTTGGTTTAATCTTTCGTTTTTGGTTCAAGCCTCGTGCTCGTCAAGAGTTGTCCGACGAGCGCGTTAATCTCACGTGACACATCAGCTTGGCTTACAATCTATCGATCTCAATACCCTCAAAGATCGCTTGTTTTTTGTCATCAAGCGATAACATTATGAAAGAATGACGAATGAACGATTTGCTTCATCGCCACCACAAGGTTGCCGTTAATCGCCTCATTTCATCCGCTTTCGTTCTGAGCATGCTTGCGTTGCCCAGTGTGTTCGTCAAAGCGGATGAATCGCTGATCGCTTCGATTTCGAAGGAGACGCTTTGGCGAAATCGTGATGGTAAGAATCAAACTTGGTTCCATCCACGGGCGTGCATGATGCCGGGCCCCCGCGGTACGCCGGTGGCGCTGATGACGCTCCAGGAAATCGGCGGCTCGGATTACTTCGGCCAAGTCCACTGGTCGATGTCGGAGGATCTTGGCAAGACCTGGAGCGAGCCTGAACCGATTCCAGCACTGGGTCGAGAGCAAGTTTCCGACCGCGGCGATGGATTGGAGGCCGCAGTGTGTGATGTGACGCCTCAGTGCCATCCGCAAACCGGGGCGGTAATCGCGTTGGGCCATGTTGTGTTTTACAAAGGAGCGTACTTCGCGCGCAACGAACAACTTCGTCGTTATCCCGTCTACGTGACACGAACGAAGGATGGGACGTGGTCTGATCGCAAGATCCTCGAATGGGAAGACCCGCGTGGCGGCCATATCTATTCCAATAATTGTGGACAGCGAGTCGTGTTGCCAAATGGTGACGTGCAGATGTCATTTACCTTCGGCCCCAAGGAAGATCATCGCATGGTGGCCGGAGTTCATGCGACCTTCGACGGCGATCGGTTGAAGGTGCGTGATGTAGGCCCGCCACTGCACAACCCCAAAGGCCGTGGTCTGTTGGAACCAAGCGTCGCGCAATTTGGCGATCATTTCTGGATCACGATGCGAGCAGAAGATGACCGAGGTTACGTCAGCATCAGCGACGACGGACTGAACTGGTCTGAGAAGCGTGCTTGGGCATGGGAAGACGGCACACCAATCGACATGTCGACGACTCAACAACACTGGCTAACGCATAGTGATGGTCTGTTCCTCGTCTATACTCGCAAAGATGCTTCGAACTTGAATGTGACGCGATGGCGATCGCCACTATGGATTGCTCAGGTTGATATCGATCGGCAGTGCCTGATGAAATCGTCGGAACAGGTTGTCCTTCCGCTCGTTGGCGACGGCATTGCTGAGCCCGACAAAGTCGCGATCATGGGCAACTTCCATGTTACTCATGCAAACGAAGATGAATCTTGGGTCACCGTTGGCGAATGGATGCCACGCAACGGTTACAAAGGTGATGTGCTGCTGGCGAGAATCCGCTGGTCAAAGCCCAATCGCCTCTCGCTATGGTGAGTTCTTAAAGCGGGAGATTCACTTTTTGGGTTCTGCTTGGATTTTAGTGGCAAGGGTGAGGTTCGATTTCGGTCTTTCGACCTCGGAACAGGGCGGTGGATTTTTGCAGGCATCCGCTCCTGCGTCCAATGATTTGGGAGCAGACG